>Ga0114993_10001040_pt1 | contig 32033 bp, 29 predicted proteins | sample ArcticOcean_MG_C_FD_87042 | JGI IMG/M metagenome (GOLD analysis project Ga0114993, IMG submission 87042) | Marine microbial communities from western Arctic Ocean - ArcticOcean_MG_CB2_150 | ecosystem: Environmental > Aquatic > Marine > Oceanic | place: Arctic Ocean: Canada Basin | collected...
GAACCCCTTCACCAATTCCATGTACAATAATAATTTTATGGGCTTTGCTATTAAGCCCATTTATTAAAGAACTCTCACAGTTACGAAGTTGTTTTTGAATAATTTCATAGTTAGTCATAAAATGATAGTCTGCATCAATATTTTCTATGTGCAAATCAATCTTTATAACATTTAAATTAGAAAGCTCTTTATTCTTTTTATTATTTGTCTTATTAGAATCTTTATTAGTTTCTAAATTACCATATGCTTGTAAGCTATCAGTTAAATCATCAAATTTTATTACATCAGAATAATTTACAATAACTAAAAAATTTGAGCTATCTTCAACTTGTAATTTTCTTTCTGATATTATTGAGGTAATGATTCCATAATCATTAGACTTAATAAACTTAACCTTATCTCCTATTTTAAAAATATCTCTCATTAGAAATAAATTGGATGAAATTTGAAATTCTTATTACTAAACTCTAAAACTGGAAAAGGAAACTTTATAAAACCAAACGTATGAACTAAACCATTTAAAAATTTATTTCTAATCTCTAATTTGGACAAGTCAATATCAAAAGATAATAGATATTGTCTTATTCTATTATCATTTGTTAGATTACTTCCGGCCATCATACCATTAGCACTATAACCAAAAGCTATATTTAACCAATCAGGAATATAGGTGTTCTTATTATTATATAAAGAGTTTATGTTACAAGACAACCAATAAGTTTGACCATTATAATCTTTTAAACTTCTTTGAATAAAAGAATTGCCAAAAAGCTGTTCATTGTTTTTTGATATATCAGATCTAGAGTAACTATATTTAACTTGTATCCTTTGTTCTTTCCAATAAAGCTCTTGTGATATAGCAAGAGCTGACCCTAAAGAGTTTGCTACAAGATCTCCAACAGAAGCACCCCAATTAGTAGAGAAACCGTCAAGAATTTCAATAGTTGTATTAAAAATTGTTCCATTTAAACCACCAATCCAAACAGCCTTATTTGATTTCATTCCAGTCCATTGGTATAACTTAATCCCAACAACTCCACCATAGTAAGATGTTGCCATATGCCCCATCTTATCCATTTGCATCCAATAATTATTATCATTAACAAAGTGAAAGCTTGATTGATCATAATTTTTATACCAGAGCTCATTAAAACCTACTAATGCTAATGAGTAAGTACTTGCTTGGATGATTATAAGATTTTTTAATCTTAAATCAACCGTATTATAACTGACAGATAAAGAATCATTAGAACTAGATGAAGAAAAATTATTAAATTGAGAAAAAGCAGTTTTTGAAAAAACAATTATACATATAAGTATAATTCTCATTTTAAGCCTCTATTACTGATTTAACACTATTAAGTATATCAAATGCTCTTTCACTAGAAGAACTCTCAGCATAAGTCCTTAAAACAGGCTCAGTACCTGAAGGACGTATAAGTAACCAAGAATCATCTTCAAAGAAATATTTATAACCATCAATATCTTCTGTTCTAACAATTTTATAATCACCAAAATGAGAATAGCTACCATCTTTACAATTTTGAATAACCTTATTTTTCAAAGCATCAGTAAGATGAAGATCTACTCTTTCAAAAGAAAATGACCCAACTATTTCGTAAACCTCATCAATTAAATCTTCAATTGTTTTACCTGATTTAGCCATAAATTCAAAAAGTATTAAGCCCATCCAAATACCATCTCTTTCTGGAATATGACCTTTAGTAGCAATACCTCCCGATTCTTCTCCACCTAAAAGAACATCTTCAGTGATCATCTTTCCAGCTATATGCTTAAAACCTATTTTAACGGTTTCTTGTTCCAGATCATAATGTTGACAAATCTTCTTAACCTTATCTGAACAAGAGAAAGCGGTAACAACTTTTCCAGACATCCCTTTATACTTAACTAAATAATGAATAAGAAGAAGAATTAAATGATGTGCATCAATAAAATTTCCAGAAGAATCAAAGAGGCCTATCCTATCAGCATCACCATCAGTAGCCAAACCACAATGGATATTATTATTAGCTTTAATTAATTCTGAAAATTCTTTTAAATTTCTATAAATAGGCTCTGGAGCAATACCAAGAAATCCAGGATTATCATCACAATGTAATAATGTTGTTTTTGGTAAAAGTTTCTTGATTACATTCATTCCAGATCCAAACATAGCATCATAAGCAAAATTCATTTCTGAATTATTAATTAAATCTAAATCAAAATTAGCTTCAACATGCTCACAGTACATAGTTTCTAAATCAATATAATTAATTAACCCATCTTCTACATATGATTGAATATCTAGAGAATCAAGATCTATATTATTTTTATCTGGAATAAAAGATTCAACCTGAGCAATATTATTAGGAAGCAATGGTCCTCCAAAATCTCCTTTTAATTTATAGCCATTATAAGTTGGAGGATTATGACTGGCAGTTATAACCACTCCAAGACTTGCTTTTTCTTTAACAACTCCTAAAGAGATCATAGGAGTTGAAACGAAACCTTTAGCTAGTTTAACGTGTATCTTATGATATGCGAAAACTTTAGCAGATGTTTCTGCAAACAGTTTACCACCAAATCTACAATCATGACCAATAACAACACTTGGATTAGTAAAATTTTCTTTTAACCATATAGATACTGCAATGCTTACCCTAGCTACATTATCTACAGTATAATCTTTAGCAATTATTGCTCTCCAACCATCTGTTCCAAACTTTATATCTGACATAATCTCTATTTATAAATGCAAAATTAAAGAATTAACGTAATATTCTTCTCTTATTAAGTGTTTTCTGATACTTTCTTGCATTAATAAGATGTCGCGCATAATTCTTAGCAAAATTATGATATCCAGAAAAATCTTCTTTAGCACACATAAAGATATAATCATGTTCTTCAGCATTAAGAACTGCATCAATAGAATTTATAGATGGAATACATATTGGTCCTGGTGGAAGCCCTACATGTTTATATGTATTATACGGAGAATCAACTCTCTTATCTTTATTTAAAACTCGATTAATATTGAAGTCTTTTAATGCAAATATTAAAGTTGGATCCGATTCAAGCTTCATGCCTTTTTTTAATCTATTTAAATAAAGTCCTGCAATAGATGGACGCTCATCTTTTCTGATATTTTGTTCTTTTTGTACTATAGAAGCTAAAATAGAAACATCCTGTAATGAAAGGTTAATTTCAGAGGCTTTAATAGTTCTCGATTTATTCCAAAATAATTTATATTCTTTTAACATTCTATCACGAAGTCTAATAGAAGACGTATTCCAATAAAACTCATATGTATTGGGAATAAAAATTGAAATAATATTATATTCATTAAAATTATTTTTCTCTAAAAATTTATCATCTAAGAAAGCTTCTAATATCTCACTCGAATCAGCTTCAAGATAACTAGATAACTTGGAAGCAACGCCATTTAAACTTCTTACATTATTAAATGTAACTTTCACAGGAGATTGTCTGCCAGAGCGCAAGAGATTAATTAACTCATTGTTATTCATTTCTTTATTAATAAAATATTTTCCTGGCTTAATATTCTTAATGTAATTTTTCTTCTCAGCTACCCATTTAAAAGAGTTGAGATCCAATAAAAGATTGTAACTAGTTAACTTAGAAACAACATCTAAGAATTTATCATCACTATCAATAAAGATATACCTCTCCTCTATATTATCACCAAATTTAATATTTGCTTTACAGACTTTTTGATATAACTCAAAAACAATCAATGATAGTGCTATCAAACCTACTATCATAGCACTAACAATAACCTTAACTAAAGTAGAATTGGATCTTTTTGATTTCAATTTAATTGTTTAATCATTAATTTTGCTTTAGCATTATTTGGGTCAATTTCTAATATCTGATTTAGATTCTTCAGCGCCAAAAATATATTATTCTTTTTAATATACAACAAAGCTAGGTTTTCATAAGCAATTAAATAGTCTGGATCAAAACTAATTGCACTAGTTAGATTATATTCTGCTTTATTATAATCCTGTCTTAATATATTTAAATACCCCATATTTAGATGTGCTTCTTTTCTATCAGGATTAAGACTAAGTATGTAAGATAATAAATCTTCTGCAGCTTTAAATTGCTTGCTATTTATAAATAAAGCAACAAGTTTTAATTTATAATCTATCACAAAAGGAGATAAATCAATAGCTTGATTAAAAAACCTCACACCCTCTTCAATAATTCCATTTTTTGTATAAGCATCACCAATCCTAGAAAAAGCAAGAGATAAAATATCATCTGAATAATACTCATAAATAGATGAATCTAAAGCTAGATGATAATTAATTAAGTTATAATAATCCTGTTTAAGATAATAATATTGAATATATGCAGCAAAAGATTTATTAATATCAGAAATATTTAAATAAAAAAATGCGCTATCTAAATAAATAGGATTTTCTTCGAAACTTTCATATCTTTTAAGATATGCCATTGCTTTTGATATATTTGATGGATAATCATTATTTATAGCAAAAAGTCCAATAAACTCTTTATCAACTCTCTTATCTTCAATATATTTATTTATTTTAGGTATTGAGATTTTATGATCTGTAATAGAAACATGCGGTATATCAATAGATGATGAATTTGGCATATGACAGCTAGAACAATTTGAAATATTTTGTTCATCATTACATGACATGTGACAATCCATACATTTTTTATCAAAATAATTATCAGTTAATATCTGAACACTTTGATGAGGATTGTGACAATTAATACAGGTCATATCCGAATTTTTAAAGCATTTACTTTGTTTTAAACGCTCAACATGAGAGGCCATAATAAAACCATCATCATCTTTATATTTTGGAAGATACACATCAATAAAGTCATTTAAATGCATACCAGGCTTAAAATCTTTAAATGACTTATTATTATGCAGAATTGCTGTGCCTTGAAGATGACACCTTTGACAAACATCAAATTGTAAATCATTAGATAGTTTTGATGGATTAACAATTGAATAATCAATGTATTTAGATGTATCAATCATAATCCCTTTACTCTTTTGCAAGACATGTAATTCACCAGGACCATGACATCTTTCACAATCAATACCATCTGGAATATGATTATACCTATTATTTGAACCTTTAACATGTTTAGGGTAAGCGTTATGACAACTAACACATTCCATATTAATTTCTCTTGAAAATCTAGAATTATTTCCATTTTCATAACCAGGAGGTAAATCAGCAATACTATCTTGAGTATAATAAGTATATGGCATTTGATGTAAATACCCATTAATTTCAAATAAATGAGAATTTGTATGGTGTCCAGAGCCAATGATATAATTTACTTTTTTCTCTATTTTATGAACAGTATCTCCAGAATTAATTCTAAATTCTTTTATATATAAACTATCATTCTTCCACAATGGTAAATAAGAAAGATCTTTAATTGAGTCATAAATAATTGATGGACTTGAAGAAAGCTCTGATGTTAATCTACTTGCTATAGAGATAGATTTACCCATTCCTGTTTCTATGTAAGAATTATAAATATCGTAATGGCAATTCTTACATTGTTCTTTCCCAACATATTTAACAGTATCATTGTGATTTAAATATGTTTGAAATTCAACCACCCCACCTCTATCACATGAAAAAAATAGTAGTATTAAAATACAAAGGATAAATCTCATCTATTTAATTGATATAAAGTATCATTAACATGAGAAAAACCTAACTTCTTGAAAAGCTCTACACTTATCATGTTTTCTTGCTTAATATTAGCAAATAAAAATAATAAATCTAAAACATTCCATGAATATGATATTAGCAACTCTAAAGCTTTAGATCCATATTGATTACTTCTAAACTCTTCTAAAATGAAAATACCAACTCCAGCTTGTTGAAGCAATTTATCATATTCAAATAAATCAATTAATCCAATAGGTTCTTGATGTAATATGATGACAAAGCGTAATTGACAAAATATACTAATATCTGCATCTGCATTACTTATATATTTTCTAATTATATCTTTTGAAAAATAATTAGATTCTTTATTAAATTGATGATTGGATGGGTCATTCTCAATGGAATAAAGAAAATTTAAATCAGATTCTAGTAATAATCTTAGAGATATATTATCTGCTTTTAGCATTCAAATTCTCCAATATATACCAAATTTACTGCACCAGTTAACCAAATATTTCTATACATACCATTAAATTCTTCAAACATAACTGATAGATCTCCCCCTTTAGTTATTAAAGAAACTATATTCTCTTCAATAAAACCTAAATGATAAAGAGCAATAGCTGAGGCAACAGCACCAGTACCACAAGAAAGTGTTTCAGACTCTATACCTCTCTCATAAGTTCTAATCTTAACATAATCATCATGTTCAATGAAATTAATATTAATACCTTCTGTTTTGTATGGTTCCATATTTCTAATTCTTGCACCTTCAAGATTTACATTTATTTTATCAACATTATCTACTATGTTTACCAAATGTGGAGAACCAGAATCAATAATTAAATATTTATTTTTTTGATCAATATTCTGAATATTCTGAAATTTAATAGACACTCCATCATCTGTTATACTAGCTTCATGAACACCATCTATTGCCATAAAAGTTGCTTGCTGCCTAACTATGCCCAATAAATTTGCAAAAGAAACTATACATCTAGCTCCATTTCCACATAAAGTTGATTCAAAGCCATCACAATTAAAGTATGTCATTCTAAAATCATATCCATTATGATTTCTTAGAAGTATTAACCCATCTGCTCCAATACCCATTTTCCTTTCACATAGTGATTTAATTAATGATGAATCATGAATATCAAAATTATTTTCCCTATCATCAATTATAATAAAATCGTTTCCAGTGGCCTGATATTTATAAAATTCCATAACCATATTGTAAAAATACAATATAAAAATTATGGACACTAACATATTTATAATTAGAAAAATATAAATTTGCAATACTAAACTAAACACAAAATGACTAACCCAAACCTTTATGAAACCCAATTTAATGATTGGATCTCAAATGAGAAAACAGCAGTAAATTTATTGAATTATTCAGGTCAATTAATGTATGATAAAGGAATTGAAATTGTACTTTTTAGACAAAATATTCTAGATGTTGGAGTAACTGAGCTAATGAGATTATTTTCATATGCAGAAAATGTTGTGAAAAGAAAAATAGATATTCAAACTGCACTAGAATTAATAACAGAGATCAACTCTCTAAGCCTTCCACCATCAAAATTAGATATTGGATTATTGACTGCAGAATACATTGAAAATCCTAGTAAAAATTACAAGGACTTTTTAAAAGAAAAACTATCTAAAATCATTAATACAAAAAATAATTTTTTTCCTAGAGATATTGTTTTGTTTGGTTTTGGAAGAATTGGAAGATTAGCAGCAAGAGAATTAATTAGACAAGCAGGAAATGGACAACAAATGAGATTAAGAGCTATAGTTATTAGAAATATCTCTGATGAGCAAATTATAAAAAGAGCTAATCTACTTAGAAATGATTCCGTTCATGGTGCTTTTAATGGAGTTGTAGATATAGATCTAGAAAACAAAACAATTATTGTTAATGGCCAGATAATTCATCTTATAGATGGCTCTAAACCAGATGAAATTAATTATGAACATTATGCAATAAATGACGCACTATTGATAGATAATTCAGGTGCATTTACTTCAAGAAAAGCATTATCATGCCACTTAAAATCTAAAGGGATAAATAAAGTATTACTAACAGCGCCTGGCACAGAGATCCCAAATATAGTTTATGGAATTAATAATAAAGATCTTGATGTAGAGAATATAAATATCTTCTCAGCTGCCTCATGTACTACAAATTGTATTGCTCCTATTTTACAGATTATTGAAGAAGAATATGAAATTAAAAATGGTCACTTAGAAACTGTTCATTCATATACAAATGATCAAAATCTACTTGATAATATGCATAAGAAACCTAGAAGAGGAAGATCAGCTGCAATTAATATGGTTATAACAACAACAGGTGCTGGAAAAGCAGTAACTAGAGTTATTCCCTCACTTAATGGAAAACTAACTGCTAATGCTGTTAGGGTTCCAACTGCAAATGTCTCATTAGCTATTATGAGGCTAAATATCAAGAAGAAAACTAATATCGAAGAAGTAAATAACTTAATAAAAAAAGCCGCTTTAAGTGGAAATCTTATAAACCAAATAAATTACCAAATTGACCCAGACTTGGTTTCAACAGATATAGTTGGTAATCCTTGTTGCTCAGTATTTGATAGCAAAGCAACTATTGTTACTGAAGATGGGCAAGATATAGTGCTATATGTTTGGTACGATAATGAATTTGGATACACAAAACAAGTTATAAGATTAGCAAAACAAATATCAAAAGTTCGTAGACTAACATATTACTAATACAAATGAGTTTTAGAAATCTAAGAATAAATAATAGAAATTTTATAAGATATAAATTTCTTAATTCTCTATTTCTAGGAACATCAATTGGAATCATCTTTACAATATATGAACCACTAGAACCTGATGTATATTCAATTGGAGGAATCATTTTAGCAATTTCAATGTTATTAGTCGCAACGCAATACTCTAGAATTCTAAATATTACTTATTTCTATAGAATATCTTTATTTGTTGAATTAATAATATTATCTGTAATAATTGCTTTTCTACTTTTTTCATTTAATTATCAAATAGCTTTGACAGTCTATATTGGTTATCAGATCACCTTTATGTTTGGGTCATATTTGGTAAGAGGAGAAACCCTTTTATTAAAAAAAGATAGAATTCTTACATTAGTAGATGTTGCTAAACAATTTGGATATCTTTCTGGATTGGGAGCATCTTATCTCTTCTACAATATTATTGAATATCAATTTAACATAATTGACAACCAAACTCAGGTATTCTATATTCACTATTTCCTTTTAATTATTGAATTATTTGTAGTTGCATTTCTAATAAAATCTTTTGACCAGCATAAACATTACTAATGCATTTAATCATAAGACTGAGAATAATAGTTTTAGTTCATATGTTTTTTATATGTATAATATGTAAAGGACAACAAGATTATAATAAATCAGGAAAAATAGTGTTTCTTGGAAATTCTATAACTGAATTCTGGTCTGATTCTTCTGATCTTTTCAAAATAAATGAATCATTTATTAATAAAGGAATAAGTGGTCACACCACTTCTCAAATGTTAAATAGATTTGAAGATGATGTTATTAATCAAAAACCAAATACAGTTATTATACTAGCTGGTATAAATGATATAGCTCAAAATACAGGACCAATTTCAATACAAGAAATAACAAATAATATTATTAAAATGTCTGAATTAGCAATTACAAATAAAATTAATGTGATTATATGTTCTGTATTGCCAGCAAAGAAATTCATGTGGAATCCAGCAATCAAACCTAGACACAAGGTAATATTTCTAAATTCATTACTAAAAAAATATTGCAGAAAAAATAAAATATGTTATTTAGATTATTACTCGAAAATGGTTGATTTTGAAGGTGGTTTACAAACACCGCAATACACATCAAAATATGATTTAGTGCATCCAAATAAGAATGGCTATAAAGTAATGGAAGAAATATTACTAAATAAATTAAATACAAAAGGCCCTAATTAACTAGGGCCTTTCATAATACATCTAACTTAACAATTACTTTTTATCTTTTTTATCTTTTTTATCTTCTTTATCTTCTTCAACTTCTTCAAAGTCAACATCTGTTACATCATCTGAATTTTTCTCAGCTGATCCTTCAGAACCAGCATTATCAGCACCTTTAGCTTCTTCGGTAGCTTTATACATTTCTTCAGATGCAACTTTCCATGCAGCATTAATTTTTTCCATTGCAGAATCAATTAAGTTAAGATCTTTGCTTGTATGTGCAGATTTTAATTCTGTTAAAGCCTCCTCTATTGGAGCTTTTTTATCATCTGATAGTTTATCCCCAAACTCCTTCAGTTGCTTTTCTGTTTGAAAAATCATCGCATCAGCACCATTAATCTTCTCAACAGTCTCCTTAGCACTTTTATCAGCATCAGCATTAGCTTCTGCTTCTTTTTTCATTTTATCAATCTCTGCCTCTGATAATCCAGATGAAGCCTCAATTTTAATATTCTGCTCTTTTCCAGTAGCTTTATCTTTAGCAGATACATTTAAAATTCCATTAGCATCAATATCAAAAGTTACCTCAATTTGAGGAACACCTCTAGGAGCAGGTGGAATATCTGATAATTGAAATCTTCCAATAGATTTATTATTAGCAGCCATAGGTCTTTCTCCTTGTAGAACATGAATATCAACAGCAGGTTGATTATCAGCTGCTGTAGAAAAAACTTCTGATTTTTTAGTAGGAATAGTTGTATTAGCATCAATTAATCTAGTCATAACCCCACCCATTGTTTCAATCCCTAATGATAATGGAGTAACATCTAATAATAATACATCTTTTACATCACCAGAAAGAACACCTCCTTGTATTGCAGCACCAACTGCTACAACTTCATCAGGATTAACCCCTTTTGATGGCGCCTTTTTAAAATGTTTTTCAACAACAGCCTGAATAGCAGGCATTCTAGTAGACCCACCAACTAAAATAACTTCATCAATGTCGGATGCAGTCATACCCGCATCTTTTAGGGCACTCTGACAAGGCTTAATAGTATTTTGAATTAAAGTATCAGCTAATTGCTCAAATTGTGATCTAGTTAAAGTTCTTACAAGGTGCTTAGGACCAGAAGCCGTGGCAGTAACATAAGGTAAATTGATTTCAGTTTGAGTAGAACTTGAGAGCTCAACTTTCGCTTTCTCTGCAGCCTCTTTCAAACGTTGTAATGCCATAGGATCTTCTCTTAAATCCATCTTCTCTTCTTTCTTAAATTCCTCAGCTAACCAATCAATAATAACTTGATCAAAATCATCACCACCTAGATGTGTATCTCCATTAGTTGATTTAACTTCAAAAACACCACCTCCAAGTTCAAGAATAGATATATCAAATGTCCCTCCTCCTAAATCAAAAACAGCAATAGTTCTATCTTTATCAGATTTATCAAGTCCATACGCTAATGCAGCAGCTGTAGGCTCATTAATAATTCTCTTTACAGTTAAACCGGCGATTTCACCAGCTTCTTTTGTAGCTTGTCTTTGAGCATCATTAAAATATGCTGGAACAGTCACAACGGCTTCTGAAATTTTTTGACCAAGATAATCTTCAGCAGTTTTTTTCATTTTCTGCAAAATCATAGCAGAAATTTCTTGAGGAGTATATAGTCTATCATCAATTTTAACTCTTGCTGTATTATTATCACCTTTTACAACTTTATAAGAAACATTCTTAATTTCTTTAGTCATTGCAGAAAAACTTTCCCCCATAAATCTCTTTATAGATGAAACTGTTTTTTCAGGATTTGTAATAGCTTGACGTTTTGCACTATCTCCTACCTTTCTTTCACCACCTTCTATAAATGCTACTATTGAAGGGGTTGTTCTTCCACCTTCAGCATTTGGAATAACAACAGGTTCATTTCCTTCCATTACAGAAACACATGAATTTGTTGTTCCTAAGTCGATACCAATAATTTTACTCATTTTATTTTATTTAAATTTTTATAATTTCTTTCAATAACCAAATATTGCAATTACTATTCCATTATAGATTTAAACTAAATAAACTGACAAAAAAAGAAATAATAAAAGAAAATATAGAGAACTTAATGACAAAATGTCACTTATTCAAACCCAAGGTCTAAATCATTTATCATGTAATTAATAGTATTATTTGTTAATTCTATACCATTAATCTCATCATATGAATATCTAGAAGAAAATAATCCTATTCCATTATTTATATTACTAAATACAGGTCTTTCCTGAACTATTCCAGAAAAAGGTTTATTAACATTAATATATGTTTTTAAATCATCAGTACCTACAGTCATTAATAAATCTAGACTTATAAATTGTTTAGTTGTATTATTAGAAAGATTATTTAAAAGAAATTGAAAGAATAAATCACCTTTAATCTTTGTAGTCATATTACCACTTGAATATTCAATTAATGGCTGACTCCAAACTAGATTAATAGTATCGTTGTTTTCAATATAATTTATAATAATATCAAGCTGATAGATTTCACCATTATTTGACTTTGTCCATTCAATATTTTTTGTTCTAAACTTTAAACTGTCAGCAAGATCACCATTATACAAACCCCACTCAAAACTAGAGTTAAGAGATTCAAAACTAAAATCCTTAATAATTTCTGTTTGAGAAGTTACCTTATGGCCAGAAGATAGATTTATAACTTCAAGAGAGTAAAAGGAATTTGTATTATAAAAAGATACTGGTTTCTTAAATGTATAAATAATGTTATTATCAGTAGAAAAAATCCCATCATCTTTGTCAATAATTGTATCATGTAAAAGTACAGAAGAGATAGTGTCATATTGATTAAACGATAACTCTTTAATTCTATATATAGTCACCTTTAATTCAGAAGGATTATAATTAGTTGAGTCAGAAATAGAAGACATTTGAATGGCATCACCTTCACCTAAATATGCTTTATTAATCTTAACAAACTGAATTTCTTCATTAGGATCAATAAGACCATATACAATTGTAACTTCTTGCCAGTTAGCGTTAACATCAAAATCTGTCTCACAAGAAGAGGCTAGTAATGAAATTATAATAAACAAGTAGACATTTTTCATAGTTGCAAACTTATTGATTTATATTATATGATAAGTGCAATATTTGTAAATTTGCTAAAAAAATCAGAATGAAGAGAATTGTTAAAAATCTAATAATCTATTTATTTCTTATAGCAAGTAACATAAATGCACAAGAAATTACAAATAATGAGTTTAAATATAAGATTATAAATGAAGATTTTACTAGCAAAGAACATGACTTTCCTATAGTTAGGGAAAATGATAATTATTTTATTTTAGATCAAGAAGAATACTTAACAATAAGAGAAAATAATAAAAGCGAGTATGCAATAGTACTTGAAGCCAGCTTAACAGTAAATTCATATTTAAAAACTTCATTAAAACTCGGACCATCAAAAACCGATGACGCTAGTATTGGAATCTTAACTAGAGCTGATAGCAATTTCTCTCAAGCATTAGTTGTAGAACTTAATAAAAAAGGAGAGTATAGAATAAAAAGACTTAATAAGAGTAGCTATATATACTTGTCTGGTAAAAAAAGAAAAAATGGTTGGGTAAGAAATAAAAAAATCAACAAAGAGAATAAATACAATATTTTGGAAATTATTGATAAAAATAATAAAATCACCATCAAAATAAATAATGAAATAATTGATATTCTTGAACCTAATATAGATAGGAAAGGATATTCAGGACTAATGATTGGACCAAATTCCAAGGCTCGAATCTCATATTTCTATTTAAACAGTGATAAAGAAGGTTTTGTAAAAGAAAATTCAACAAACAATAATATAATTGAAAACAAAGACACAACAGATAATATAGTAGAAGAAAATAATATTAACAACACACACAAAGACAAGAATGAATCTGAGTATATTAATATCATTAATAATCTAAATATTAAGATAGAAGAAATAACTACTAAGTTAGAATCCAGAGAAAAAGAGCTACAAGAAAGTATTTCTTCAAATAATGAAACAACATTAGAAGATAATAATAATAAAATAGAAAAACTTAATTCTGATATAAAAATATTAGAAGAAAAATTAGAAAAAAGCCAAAAAGATTTATCAATAATAAATAACAAAAATGATATCTTATCAAAAGATCTACAATCAATAAAAGACAGATTAAATAAGAGAGAAACAGATAATTCATCTTTGATCGAGAAAATATCTGAAATTCAAAACATTAACAAACAGAAAACAGAAAAGGCGTCAAAAAATCTAAATAAGATAAAAGATTTAGAAAATAGTAATAAGCTCCTTAATCAATCAAATAATAAACTTAAAGAGGTAACAGAAAAGCATAAAGAAGAAAATACTATAACTCAAGAGAATTTATTACAACTTAACAGCCAAAATAATAGGTTAGTATCAAAAATATATAAATTAGAACAAGTAAAATTAAAAACTTCAGAACTATCTGATTTAGTGAATAAACAAAATGTAGAGATCAGGAATCATATTAAAACAAACAATTATCTTAAAGAAATATTTGTTTATAAAGATTTTGAATTAAATGGGATTGTACCATCAAAATTAACGGTAAAAAAACAAAAAACATCTATACCTGAAGATATTAATCATCAAGATTCATGTTTTATAATTCAAATGGGAGTATTTAAAACCCCTAATAATATTTTTAATAATTTAGATAAAATAAGTATTGTATATTCAAACGCAATATACACATACTATTACGGTGAGTTCAAGAACGCTAATGAAGCTTCAGAAAATTTAAGAAACCTAAATAAATTAGGATATCAAAATATATTTATATTAAAAAAAAGTAAACGATGATTATGTCAAAATCTAATAAAGATTATAAGAGAGTTACCACAAATTCTCTTCAAGAGATTAAAAATAATGGAGATAAGATTTCTATGCTTACAGCATACGACTATACTCTTGCAAAAATAGTTGATAATGCAGGAATTGATATTATTTTAGTTGGAGATTCTGCATCGAATGTTATGGCTGGTCATGAAACTACATTACCTATAACATTAAACGAAATGATATATCATGCTTCTTCTGTAGTAAGGGCGGTAAAAAGAGCTCTTGTAGTTGTTGATATGCCATTTGGAACATACCAAGGTAATTCAAAAGAAGCATTAAACTCTGCAATTAGGATTATGAAGGAAACAGGTGGGCACTCAGTTAAACTTGAAGGAGGAAGTGAAGTCATTGATTCAGTTAATAGGATCATTAGTGCTGGTATACCTGTAATGGGACATCTTGGCCTAACTCCACAATCAATATATAAATTTGGCACATATACTGTAAGAGCCAAAGAAGAGAAAGAAGCTAATAAACTAATTTCTGATGCAAAACTATTAGAAGAAGCAGGTTGCTTTGCTATAGTTCTAGAAAAAATACCCACAGAATTAGCACAGAAAATTACAGCGGATTTATCAATACCCGTTATTGGAATTGGTGCTGGAAATAAAGTAGATGGACAAGTGCTTGTTCTTCATGATATGTTAGGTATGAACCATGAATTTAATCCACGCTTTCTAAGAAGATATCTAAATTTATATGAAGATATAACCAAGGGTGTTAAACAATATATATCAGATATTAAAAACTCTGATTTTCCTAATAAGAATGAACAATACTAAACTTGAAATTCTTTTTGAAGATAATCATCTAATAGGAGTAAATAAGAAATCTGGAGATATTATTCAAGGTGATAAAACTGGTGATCAACCACTATCAGAGATTGTTAAAATATATTTAAAAAAGAAATACAATAAACCTGGTAATGTATTTCTTGGAACAATACATAGAATAGATAGACCTACTTCCGGAATAATAATTTTTGCTAAAACAAGTAAAGCTTTATCTAGAATGAATGATAAATTTAGAAATAATGAAATTTCAAAAACATACTGGGCTATTGTAAAAAAAATATTACCTAATGAATCAGCTACACTTGAAAACTATTTAATGAAAGATCAAAAAAAAAATAAATCATTTGTAACAAAAAAAGATAATGCAAAACATGCACAACTAAGCTACAAATTAATTCAAAAACTTGATAATTACTACCATTATGAAATATATCCGAAAACAGGAAGACATCATCAAATAAGAGTTCAATTATCACATATTGGATCTCCGATTAAAGGTGACCTAAAATATGGAGCTAAAAGGAGTAATAAAGATGCAAGTATTAATCTTCATGCAAGAAAAATAAGCTTTAAACATCCCGTTACAAAAGACTATTTAGAGATAACTGCTCCGCCACCAAAAGAAACAATATGGAATCTAACTAATTAGGATCAACATCTATTTGAACTATACATCTATCAATTAACTTATTCTCCTTCATATGATTCAATATATAAGATATTATCTCTTTAGCTTTAACAAATGATTTACCAAATTCAACCTTTAATAACACATTTTTTATAAAGTAATTTCTAATTTTAGAAATAATAGGATATTCAGGACCTAAGACTCTATTATTAAAACTTTCTTTCATCATAGAAGTAAATTTTTCAGAAATAGAATCAAGAATTAAATGATCTGTATGTTTAAACCTTATAATTATTAATCTACTAAAAGGAGGATAATTAAATATATTTCTTTCATTCAATTGTAAATTATAAAAATTTGAAAAACTATGTGACTTAACTTGATTAATGATATCTTGATCAGGATTATAAGTCTGTAATACCACAGCTCCTTGCTTACCTTTTCTGCCAGCTCTTCCAGAAACTTGAGACATTAATTGAAAGGCACGTTCATGAGCTCTGAAATCTGGAAAATTAAGCATATTATCAGCATCAATTATACCTACTAATGACACATTATCAAAATCAAAACCTTTAGCAATCATTTGAGTACCTACTAAAATATCAATATTTAGCTGTTGGAATTCAAGTATTATATCCTGATATGCATTTTTCTTTCTTGTTGTATCATAGTCCATTCTTTGTATGATGTACTCAGGGAAAATATCTCTAAGAGCTTCTGTAATCTGTTCAGTTCCAAAGCCTTTATTATGGAAATCATTATTATGACAGATATTGCAAAAATCAGGAAGCGCTTCTATATAACCACAATAGTGACATCGTAAATTATTATTTAATTTATGAAAGGTTAAGCTTACTGAACAATATTTACAAGATATAGCTGTACCACATGAATTACAACTCAACACCTTTGAGTAACCTCTTCTATTTTGAAATAAAATGATTTGTTTCTTATTTTTTAAATGAAAAGAAATCTCATTAATTAATTTATCAGAGAAGAAACCTTGCATCTCCTTTTTAAGATAACCTTTTCGAATATCGATGGTGTTGATTTTAGGTAATTTAATATCAGAATATCTGGTAAGGAGCTCAACAAAACCATATTTACCACTTTTTGCATTGTAATAACTCTCCATAGAGGGAGTAGCTGATCCCAGCAAAACTTTAGCACTATGAACAGATGCAAGATAAATAGCTGAATCTCTCGCATGATATCTTGGAGATGGCTGTTGTTGCTTATATGAAGAATCATGCTCTTCATCAATAATTATCAGTCCTAAGTTATGAAAGGGAAGAAAAAGAGAAGATCTAGCTCCTAGTATTATAGAAAATTTATATTCAGTAGAATCAGAATTAGCAACTGATTTCCACACCTCTACCCTTTCAGAACTATTTAGGTTAGAATGAGAAATACCAACAAGTTTACCGAAATGTTTTTTTAACCTTTTAATTATCTGTACTGTTAATGCGATTTCTGGCAACAAATACAATACTTGTTTTCCCTTCTGCAATTCTTGTTCTATTAATTTAATATATATCTCTGTCTTTCCACTTGAAGTTACGCCATGTAAAAGACATACATCTTTATTAATAAAACTTTCATTTATTTTATTAAATGATAATTCTTGGGATTGAGAAAGTTCATGTATTGGATAGGTTTCCTCTTCAAAAATTTTTAGCCTACTATGTTTTTTGTTTTTTATACTAATTATTGATTTCTTTTCTAAACTTTTAAAAATAGATCTAGAAAAAGATGTTCTCTTTATTAATTCACTTAATGTAAAATCTCCTTGATTATTGTTTGTAATTTCAACTAGAAGATTTAATAATTGCTCTTGCTTATTAGTTAATTTAGGCATACCATCTAAATGTGTTGCATGAAGTTTAACAGTAGAAATTAATCTATCCTTATACTTCTCATTCAGATGTTCATAGACTAAAAGAACATTCTTTTTAATAAGGTTATTAATAACTGAAAAAGAAACATTAATATCTATTTTTTTATTTAAATCACGAATACTTAAAGAATTTGAAGAATCAATAATTTTTATAATAGCTTCTTCTTCATTATTAGGTTTAAATGAAATTCTTTCAAAATCAGGATTTAGCATAAATTTAGATTCGCTTGCTAACTTTAAGGACGAAGGAAGAGCTGTATTCATTACTTCTCCCAAATAACACATATAATACTTTGAAATCCATTTCCATAAATCAATCTGAAATTGATTTATAATTGGTGGCTCATCAATTAGTGACTGAATATTTTTTATTCTGTAATTATTATTCTTCTTACTAGAAATATTAGCCACAATAGCTGTATATAACTTTTTTGAACCAAATTGAACAATAACTCGTTGACCAACTAATACATTAATATCCTTATTGACAGAATACTGAAAAGTTCCTTCAACAGATAAGGGAACAATTACATCAATATATTTTAATTGCTTTAACATTAAACAAAAATGATTAAAAATGCTGGTATCATAATTAATTTATGTAAGAAATTTATACAAAAAAAAATAAAGTACAATATCAGTAAGAATTGATTTTATTAAATTTGCATATAACATAAAAAAATTCAAAAAATGATTAAAAATATTTTCTTCATGATATTATTAGCTCTATTAATTAGTTCATGTGACCCAAATGATGAAAATCTTAATAAAAAAATTCTAATCAACTTTTCACACCATGTTGATGGTCAAGAATTATCAAGTGAAAATATGAATCACACTAATTTAGCAGGTGAAAGCTACAATGTAAAAACTCTGAAATATATTTTATCAGATATAAGACTTTTAGGTGATAATAAAACTGAAATACTTTTAAAAGATATACATTATGTTGATATTGATGATGTGTCGACATCATTTTTTGAAAGCAATCTAGTTGAATTAGGTTTATCTACATCATACTATCTAAGCTTTACATTTGGTTTAGATAGTAATATGAATATCACAAATAATTATGTTAATGAATCATTTCATACAACTATGGCTTGGCCAGAGCTGATGGGAGGTGGATATCATTATATGAGATTAGAAGGAGCATACCAAAATGACTCTACTTTTTACAATACACATACAGGTCCAACAATGGGTATGGATTACTCTTTTAGTTTTACTGAAGGTATTAATATTGATAATTCTATAGAAAATCAAGAATTCTTGTTAAGTATGAATCTTAACAACTGGTATCAAAACCCAAATACTATTAATCTAGCTGATGGCATTATGATGGATATGCCTAAACAAATGCAACTAATGAACAATGGTATGACAGATGTTTTTTATTTACAAGGAATTTTAGATAAATAAGTATGTATAAAGGAGTTTATAAAATCATAATTTGCACACTCCTTCTTTCTTGTCAAGAAGATTTACCAATAATTCAAGGATGTACAGATATTAACGCCTCAAACTGGATATCTGGAGCAAATTTTGATGATGGTAGTTGTATCTACTATCAAACAACTCCATATCAAATCATTACTCCATTTGGATTTCCTGATATGATAGTACCTGTAAATAATCAACTAACCGTAGAAGGTATTGAACTTGGAAAGAAAATTTTTAATGACCCTATTTTAAGTGCAAATAATACGCTTTCATGTTCTGGTTGTCATATTAAGGATAACTCATTTACAAATAATACTAGATTCAGTACTGGGATTGACAATATTGAAGGATCTAGAAATGCTAGTGCATTAATAAATTTAGGCTGGAATACATCATTTAATTGGGATGGAAGTGCGAATACTCTTGAAGAACAAGCATTTGAACCTGTAACCAATCCTATTGAGATGCATGATACTTGGGTAAATGTTGAAAATAAGCTTAACAATGACAGTACATATATTAATTTATTTAAAAATGCATTTGACATAGATTACATAGATTCTAATCACGTTGTAAAGGCATTAGCTCAGTTTGAAAGAACATTAATATCAGTAAACTCAAAATATGATAAATGGATAAGACAAGAACTACAACTTAATTCATCTGAACTAAATGGATTTGCAATTTTTAACTCAGAAAAAGGAGATTGTTTTCATTGTCACGGAACAGAAATGTTTATGGACAATTCATTTCATAATAATGGTCTTGATCCTGGATTTAAATTTAATGATCTAGGATTAGCTTATGTAACAGGAAATCCATTAGATAATGCAAAATTTAAAACTCCTACATTACGAAATATTGAATATTCTGCTCCCTACATGCATGATGGGCGATTTAGTACTCTTGAAGAAGTAATAGAGCATTACAATTCTGGAGGAAACTATTCAAATACTGTTGATCCATTAATGAAAAAAATTGGTGTTGGACTACAACTTACAAATACTGAGAAACAAGATTTAATTAATTTTTTAAAATCATTAAGTGAGACTAATTTTATCAACAATTTATAATCATTAAAAAAAGTTAAAAAGTTATGTTTTATTAATAAATATAAGTTCAAAAAGTAGGCTTAATAAAATTATATTTGTATCTTATTTAAATAAAAAACATATGATGAAGAATATCATTATTATCTTCTTGATGATAATAAATATTAGCACTTATAGTCAAGAAATTAATAAATGCTATACAACAGAGTTAATTAATAATGAATTAATTAACAACCCTGATTATAAAAATGAGATAAATAATGTTTTCAAACAAAATAAATTATGGTTATCAAACTATAATCAAGAAAAGACAACTATAACAATACCAATTGTAGTGCATGTTATATATCGACAAACACATGCAAACCTAGGTATAGGGACAAATATCCCTAATATTCAAATTGAAGATCAGATTCGTATTTTTAATGAAGACTATAGCAAAACAAATAGTGAATTCCCTAATCCACCTAGAAATACATTTGTTAATAGTGCGGCTAACCCTGATATAAAATTTTGTCTAGCTACTACAGATCCTGATGGAAATCCAACTACAGGAGTAACTCGAACACTTTCTACTCAAAATAGTTTTGATTACGATACAGAATCAGATGATATGAAGAGAGATGCTACAGGCGGTAAAGATGGATGGCCACCATCACAATATCTTAATATTTGGGTATGTGATATATCAAATTCTGGAAACACTACAATCTTAGGATATGCATATCTACCAGGATTACAATCATGGAATGCATGGAAAGATGGTTTAGTAGTAGATTTTCAACATTTCGGAACAATTGGTAATGCATCATCAACTAGTGATGGTAGGACCCCTACGCATGAGTTAGGACATTTTCTAGGACTCAACCATACCTTTGCTCAAATCAGTGGATGGAATAGTCCTTGTGCTGATGCACAAGGAAACTTACAGTGTTGTGACAATGATGATTCTAATGTATATGACACACCTGCTACAGATGATGTTTATTATGGAAATGTTAATGCAAATACTAACAATAACACGTGTAATGATCTTCTTTTTGGATTTAGTTCAGATCTACTAGATATGGATGAAAATTTTATGGCATATTCAAACCATACCTGGATGTTTACTAATGATCAAGTAAATGAGATGATGGCAACCTTAAATGGGTATAGGTCAAATTTGAAGAATTCTAGTGTATCAATAAATTGTACTGGGATAGTTTCAAATAATAATATTGACTTCAACAAAAAAATTAAATTATATCCAAATCCAAGCAAAGGTAGATTTATTATAGAATCAGAAAATAAAATTTATAACATAGAAATCACAGATATTATAGGTAACAGCATATATAAATCCTCTAAACAAGCTAATATACAAGAGATAGATTTAAGTTTTGTGAAGAATGGAGTTTATCTAATAAATATTAACTCTGAAAATCAAAGAATAACTGAAAAAATTATAATTAGTAAATAATGCTAGAGGTAAGTATTGATATATCTAAGATAGATAAGTCTTTACAAGAAATTGTAAATAAAATTATTCAGGAAACTAGAATAAATAACAATGAGGCTTTAAGAATATTTACTCAAGCTCCAAACTCACTTCTTTTTTTGCTAGCAAATGCTAAGAGAGAAAGATTAAATGGAAATAATACATTTTTTAATAAAAACATACATATAGAGCCAACAAATGTTTGTGTTTTTGACTGTAAATTCTGCTCATATTCTAGATTATTAAAGGAAAAATCTCAAGCATGGGAACACTCTATTGATGACATGGTTAAAATGGTTGCAAAATATGATAAAGACGAGATAACAGAAGTTCATATTGTTGGAGGTGTCCATCCAAAAATGGGACTAAAATACTTTATAGAACTAATTAAAAAAATTAAAAAAATTAGGCCCAATATACATATCAAAGCATTTACTGCAGTTGAGCTTGAATATATGTGCAGAAAAGCAAAAGTAACATATAAGAAAGGGTTACAAATGCTAAAAAAAGCAGGCCAAAACTCTCTTCCTGGTGGAGGAGCCGAAATATTTGATAAAGAAATCCGAGATATTATTTGTAAGGATAAATGCACATCTGAACAATGGCTTGATATTCACAAATCAGCCCATGAAATAGGCATACAATCCAATGCGACAATATTATATGGACATATAGAAAAGCCAAAACATATTATTAATCACATGAGTAGAGTAAGAGACTTACAAGATATAACTAATGGATTTAATGCTTTTATTCCTCTAAAATACAGAAATGGTAATAATCAAATGTCACATCTTAAAGAAGTTAGTATAATTGATGATATTAGAATGTATTCTATTGCACGAATATTCTTTGATAACATACAACATATAAAAGCCTATTGGCCAATGATTGGAAAGGAAACAACACAAAGTTTATTATCCTTTGGTGTTGATGATATAGATGGTACAATAGATGATAGCACTAAAATATATTCTATGGCTGGAGTAGAAGATCAAAATCCAACAATGTCAACAGACGAAATAACTTCACTTATAAAGAAAGTTAAAAGGAAACCTGTTGAAAGAGATAGTATATATAATCAACTTAAAGTATATTAATTTTACTCTCTTTGATGAATAGAATATTTCCTCCATTTATTAATTAGCTCAGACATGTCTTTTGGAAGCGCTGAATCAAATGACATCAGTTTTTTACTTATAGGATGATTAAACTCTAATGATTTGGCATGCAATGACTGCCTCTCACAAGTCTTAAAGCAATTCTGAACAAATTGCTTATATTTTGTGAATTTTGTACCCTTTAAAATTGTATCTCCCCCATATTCAGTATCATTAAATAATGGATGGCCAATAAATTTAAAATGAGCTCTAATTTGATGGGTTCTTCCAGTCTCTAACTTACATTCTACTAAAGTTGTATATCCAAACCTTTCTAACACCTTATATTTAGTTACTGCGGACTTACCGTAATCTCCATCAGGGAAAACTGACATAATCTTACGATTCTTAAGACTTCTACCAATATTACCTATAATAGTACCACTTTCATACTTAACATCACCCCATACCAATGCAACATATAGTCTATTTAAATCTCTATCTGCAAATTTCTTTGACATTATAGTCATACTTTGCTCATTCTTGGCAATAACTAAAATACCAGAAGTATTTTTATCAATTCTATGAACTAGACCAGGTCTATCCTCTTTATCATTATTAGGAAGATTATCAAAATGGTAAGCTAATGCATTAACTAGTGTGCCATCATAATTACCAAAACCAGGATGTACTACCATTCCTGCATCTTTATTCACAATTAAAATATCTTTATCTTCATACTGTATGTTAATTGGAATATTTTGAGGTATTAACTCGTTTTTTTGCTTTGGATATGAGTAAACAATACTTACCCTATCACCAGGCTTAACTTTGTAACTTGATTTAACCGCAAGATTATTAACCAAAATATTACCAGAAACTGCAGCTTGTTGAATCTTATTTCTACTTGCATTATCAATAAAATTCATTAAAAACCTATCAACTCTAAGAGGTAGTTGACCACTACTAGCTGTAAAATCATAATGTTCAAATAATTCAAAACCAGTTTCAGAATCCATTTACTTAAAAATTAACTTTCTATTAACAACACCAAAATCATCTACTATTCTTAAAATATATAAACCAGAATTAAAATTTTCAATATTTAATTTAAATATAGATTTACTTGTTGATTTATTAAAAATTAATTTTCCAGAAATATCAAATAACGATATTGTGTTATTAAATGTTGGCATCTCAATATTAATATACTGAGAAGAAGGATTGGGATATATATCTACATCTTGAATGTAATTATTATAATTTAAAGATAAATTATTCATACTAACAAGAGGTCTAATCATCCATGCACCTGTATATTGTGAAGTATTCCAAAAACCACCAACATTATAAAACATATAATCATTTGCAGAACTATTTCTATCTAGACCAATATTTAGCATACTACTTGTGTTCTGTTGCCAACCTACATAGAAAACATCTGTTAATTGAAATAAAGAATCTAAATAATAAAAATGATAATTATTAGTAGCTGTATGTTTAGGATATTCTAATTGTTGATGAATAATAGTTCCAGGATTTCCATTGTTATCATTCCAAACAGTTAACAGAAAACTTATTAAATTAACGGTATCAAGCATCTGTGGAAAATATATTTGTACAGCTCTTAATGTGTCAGGACGATTTAATTTAAATTGATAAGCACCCATAGCACCTTGAACATTAATGCCATATGCTGATTCAACAGAACCATCATCATAAGCAAAATGAGAATTAAATTTTTGATAACTTATTAATGTGTCATTATACTTATAATCATTAGATCCTGTACCAATAATATGTTCAATCATAAATTCAGAACTATCATTAAAATTTGGAGTAAACACATTGTTATTTACTGATATAGGAGGGTTTTCAAAGACATAATTACCAATAGAATCATAATCATAAATTGTAATATTTCTACTCATACCTAAACTTGGATAGTGATCTATTAAAAGACTATTCTCATATACATTATATTGATAATCAACATTAATACTAGCTTGATTATTTCGTAGAAGAATATTAATAGTATCATTAATTTCTACATTAACATTATCCTGAAAATGCAGCCAAGGCATCTCTCTATATCTTTTAAGAAAAGATGGACTATCATATACAAAAGAAACATCATTTAGACCAGAAGTGTCAATAGAAGAAGAAAAAGCATCTAAAATAATATAATCAAGATGCCAATGATCGAAATTACCAGATAAAGTAGCAAAATTTCTAAACCTAAACTGAAAGCTATCATGTAGATATTTTTGATCTGTTATCATAATAATATTCTTTTTAAACTCTTGTAAACCATCACCAGGAATAGACCATATTCTATCCCATACTTTGATTCCAGAAGAATCAGATAAAAACTCTAAAAACAATGAATCCTCAATTTGAGGATTATCTCCATATCCTTGAGGTTGATAGTAAAAAAGAAAGAAAGCAGTATCAAGACTATTAAGATCTATCATCTGAGATAATAAAAGATCAGCAAAACCATTATTATTAGCCATATTAATATCATATGCAAAACCGTTAGAATCTAAGCCATCAAGAGTGACTACCCCAATAGTTGGAGGATTAACAGGATAATTGTTATTTACTAATGAACTATTTCCTATCCATAGACTATTGTTAAGGATATTTGAAGAGGATGAAAAATCATCAAAAAAAGGAACAACTAGAGAATTCTTGTTCTTTGATGATGAAAAATTATCGTTATTAGGATTTGATAACAAAGGAGATAGCACTTCCTGAGCAAATAATGATGAACTAAATAAAAGAAAAGTTATAAAATATCTCATTTTTAATTAACTATATCAGAATCCTTAAAATAAATATCGATAGTAGAACCTAATTTTAACTCATTTTTATTTTCATAAGAAGGTGTTTGCTTATAGATTACAGCATTTAATGAGTCACTACAATTTTCATCATATATCTCTGAACCAATATTTAATGATGAAGATTTTAAGACAATATGGGAAGCTACTCTATTAAGTCCAATCAAATTAGGTACAAAAACATATTCATCACTTAGACCTCTACCAACAACTAAATTTATAGTAGTTCCTTTTAATATTTCTTGACCAGAGAAAATACTAATACCATTAACATTAAAATCTAAAATTTTATTTGTTGCTATATCAGATTTATATTCAAGTTTACCAACAGATAAGCCTACTATTTCAATTCTTCTAAGTGCCTGTCTTAATGTTAAATCATATATATCAGGGAATTTTACAATCCTTGTATTAGTCTCAGTAACTGTTAAATAAATTCTTCTTTGCTTTTTAACCTTGGAATTTGGTTTTGGGTCTTGGTTTATAACAACCCCTTTAGGATATTGAAGATCAGATATTGAATCAATAATTACATAACGGAGATTATTTTCTTCTGAGATTGAATCAAGAACTGAAATATGATAATTTGAATAGTCTGGAACAGTAATAAACTTGTCATGTAATGTATAGATATCAAGAAACTTAAGATATATAAAGAACAATATAGGAAGACTAACTAAAGCAAGAGAAAAATGCTTTATTATTTCTTTGTTCTTAAAAAATAATAAGATTCTATTAGTTTTATTTTTTTCTTCCAATGATAAGAATTTGAATTTATAACAAATGTAATTATAAAATTACTATTATAATTAAATTTTATATAAACAATAAATCACATATATTTGTTATAAATATATGAAGAATATAGCAATAATAACTGGTGGAGATTCTCAAGAATATGAAATCTCTTTAAAGAGTGCAGAAACAGTATATAATCATTTAGATAGAGAAAAATATCAGCCGTACATCGTTGAAATTAGAAATAATATCTGGAAAATAAAAGTTAATGATAGTTATAAAACTATTGACAAAAATAATTTTAGTGTACAAATTGATAATAAATTGATTGAATTTAAAAATATCTTCATGTCCATACATGGGCCTCCAGCTGAAAATGGAGAACTTCAGAATCTTTTTGATACGAAAGAGATTAGATATACATGCTGTAATTCAAAAGTTTCTGCATTAACTTTTAATAAATTTAAATGCAATCAAATATTAAAAAAATTAGAATATAAAATAGCTGATTCATTACTTCATCTAAAAGATAATAAAATAGATGCTGAGAAAATAACATCTAATTTTAAGCTTCCTTTATTTATTAAACCTAATGAAGCAGGATCTAGTAATGGAATAAGCATCGTTTATAAAAAAAGTGAATTTACAGATGCAATAAATAACGCATTATTACATGACGATCAAGTAATAATTGAAGAATATATTAAAGGAACTGAGGTAAGCTGCGGAGCTTTTAACACTAAAGATGAAATAATAATACTCCCAATCACTGAAATCATAAGTGAAAATGATTTTTTTGATTACGATGCAAAATATAATAACAAAGTACAAGAAATTACACCAGCAAGAATTTCAAAGAAAGAAACTGAAATAGTACAAAGAAATACTAAGGAAATCTATAAAAAATTAAAACTAAAAGGTTTATGTAGAATAGATTATATTATCAAAGAAGGAGAACCTTATATAATTGAAATTAATACTATTCCTGGCCTATCAGAACAAAGTATTATTCCTAAGCAGATAAAAAAAGCTGGATATAGTTTAACTGAAGTTTTTACAATCTGCTTAGAAAATTAAATCAATAAATAATATATTAGCAAAAAAAAACATAGCATGAGCAAAACAAAAAATGAAGAAAGGCTAGAGATTCTTAACAAAAGACTTGCTGAAATAGGTCAAAAACAAGTTAATCCTATAAAAGAATCAGTAAAAATAGAACCAGAAACTTCTTCAACATCATATCCACAAGAAAATAAAAAATCTGGTAGATTAAAAACATATATACTTAGAATAGTAATTGTTCTGATTGGATTCTTAATTATTAAATATATGAATCTTGGAGAATTATTTTATAAACCTACAAAAGAAAAAGTTCAAACTCAAATAAAAAATGAAGTTATAACAGATGAAAAAATCAAATATAACTTTTCATTTAATAATGATGAATTCATTATTGTCTTTAGTGAATTTGATGATAAAAATGAAGCAATCAAAATGAAAGAGAAAAAATCAAGAGATTTTGTTGATTTTGATATTAATTATTTTTTTCTTCCTAATAAATCCAACTCTAAAGAAGAAGTATATAAATTATACGCAGGACCAATTAATGGATTTGGAGAAGCTAAACATTGGTATAATGTTATTTCTGAAAATATAGATCCTGAAGCTGAAATAATACCAAAGTAAGATATTAGGTTATTGTCTTAAATGGAAATCTTTGAATCCATGCCTTAGGCTTAATATTAATTAGGATTTTTCTCAACACCATCCTTAATAACTTATTTCTCACTAATATATAGATAAAAGATTGTTGAGGAACAGCACCAAAATTACTTTTAAACTCATTTGCAGTTCTTCCAAAAACAAGATTATCTTTTTTAAATAAAATAGCATGATTAATTGTTTCACATAAGATTCTTTCATATAAAGAATATTGCTTATTATAATTATAATCAATACCAACAAAATAAGAATAGAGAGTATGTAAATGCGTAAATTCAGAAGAAAAAGCAAGCAATTTATTATCCATAAAATACCCATATAATCTAAAATCAGCAAGATTAGCTGTTAAATCAAATAAGGCATTAACATTAAACACTGGGCCTTTAAAATTAGCATTATCAGTCACATTATTAAATAATTTTTGAATAGACTCTTTATTTAGTTCAATATCTTCAAGCTCTAATAACTTAATATCTAATTCTATACTTCGTTTAGATATGTTATCCACTCGTCTACGATATTTAGTTTTTAATGACGCTCTATATGAATTAAAATCTATCCAAGAATTAGAAATATTTAAAATCATTTCTTCTTCTACCTCAACTTTAACAAATCCTTCTAAATCAGATTTATTATTGATATTATCAAATAAAAAATCTGGAATCACTATAAAATCAGATTTTATATTTTTATTAAGAGTAAATAAGATATTTTTTAAATCAAAGGGTCTTTTAATAGAAAATGCAGGTATATTAGTAAGAAATGAATTTGTAAAATAAAAGAACCTTAATTTTATAAAACGTACAAAAAAATCAAATATATATTTAAAAAAAGCATACCTAGTATAGTTAGATATGTCAGAAAGGTTAATATTAAAAACATGACCATACAATCTTTCATTTTCACTAACAACATAAATGTGTTCAATTTCTTTATGATTATCAGAATAATATTTTAAAAAATCATATCTAACAAATAAATTATTATCTTCAATAGAATTATTCCAGTAATCAGCAGATACACTATCAAGATTATTGAAAACTTTAATACTCATCGCTAAGAAATAGTTAAAACTGATATTTCAGGCATAATACCTACTCTTCCTGCATAAGCTAAATGACCAATACCTGCATTCACATATATATACTTAGAATCTTCCTCATATAAACCTAACCATTGTTTATATCTCCATTTAAGAGGGCTCCATTTAATACCTGGAATATCAATCCCAAATTGCATACCATGAGTATGTCCAGCAAGTTGAAGATCTATTCTTTTTGAGAAATTAATTACTTGAGCAGTCCAATGAGATGGATCATGAGAAAGAAGAATAGTAGGAAAATTGTTATCTACAAGCTTCATAGCTTTATTGAGATTACCATCTTTATTAAAATTACCAGCTCCCCAATTCTCAACACCAACTAAATTAAATATTGATCCATTAATATTAATTTCTCTAGATTCATCTAATAATAAATCAAATCCAATCTCTTTATGAATAGCTATCATATTCTTAAAGTTAATTTTCCATTTTTTACTTGATCTTTTCCATCCAACATAATCACAATAATCATGGTTTCCTAAGATTGAATACTTGCCATATTTAGCATGTATTTTTTTTAAAGTTTCAACATAAGGAATAGCTTCATTGTAATAATTATTTACTAAATCTCCCGTAAAAACAAACAAATCAGGCTTTTGATCATTAATTAAACGAACAACTTCTTCTAATTTTTCAATAGAATTAAATCCACCAAGATGAAGGTCAGATATTTGAATTACTTTAAAACCTTTAATCTTTTTACTCCAATCTTGTATGTTTATATTAACATGCTTTAACTTAAAATTATACCTACCAAATTTCATTCCAGCAAGAAGAGTCAAGAAAAATGCAGAGCCTAATAACAATGAAGTCTTTTGAAGAAAATCTATTCTTGATATATGATATCCAGAATTGTTAATATTAGAAACTGCAAAAACTTTAAATAGAAATCTAAATATGCGTAAGATATCATCAATAATTAAAGGTATAAGAGCAAAGAATTTAGACATAAAAACTATAAGAATAAGACTACTAATTATGATGTCATTATTAAAATGAACAAAGGGTGTTCTTTTTCCATAATTAAGAAAAACATAAACAATAATACAGTAGATTAAAAAGGATATAGTCCAGTAAAGAAAATTAAATATTTTATTATAAAGATTAGATTTATTAAAAACAGGAGTTATTCCAGAAAATAAATAGAAATCAAGTAAAAATATAAAGAAAATAAAAAAAGATAATCTCATTAACATAATATAAAAGCAAAATAAATCATAAAACATTTAATTACGCTTAAAAGAGATGAAAACATAATCTTAGTTTTTAATAAGAATTTGTTAAGAAATTAGGTAACAGTTGATTTTTGCATTGTATTATTAATAATAATAAGTAACTGAATTATTTTAAAGAAAATATAATCATATATCTTTAAAAAGAAAGGGAAATCATTCCTTCTAACATCAAGTAAAAGAGCAATACGCTTTTCTTTAGTCTCATTTTTAACTTCATGAACATATGTGTCATCGAAAAGAACCCCTTTCCCTTCAGTCCAACTATATGGTTGATTATCAACAAAGATTTGACACTTACCCTCTTTTGGGACAGATATAGCTAATTGATACCTTAAAACACCCTTATAAGGGCCATTATGAGCAGGAATATGTTTTCCAGGATTAAGAATTGAAAAATAAATACTAGAAACATTTTTAAATGGTCTAAGAACTTCTACAGTTTTAGGACAAAGCTTTATATTCTCTTTATGCCAAAAACCATAAGTCTTAATATTAAACATACTCCAAGAAATACCATCATTTGCTGAAATATATTCTTGACCATCATCTACTTCGTGGAATTTAGGAAGAGATGATGTTTTTTTAATAATTTCTTCAATTTCATCCTTAATTACTAACCAATTATTCTCTAAGGTAATATGTTCAGGAAAAACTTTATCAGCATCTAAATACGGAGTATTTTTTAACAAAGTATTATAAAACCTTAAATTCCAGTCTCTAAATTTTATAAAAAAAATATTTCTATTATTCTGCATTATATAAAAAAAATTTAAACAAAAATAAATATTATTATATAAAAAACTATGCAAAGCATAATAAGTTGAGAGTTATTATAAATAAAAATTAGGCTTTAAAAGCCTTATGTGGTTTTAACTTTAACTTAATAAGATTAAGGTGATTAGACTCTACTATAATATAACTATATGAAAAGTTTACTGATTCTACTGAAGTCCCACTATCAAAAAATTCTATGTTTTCTAAATTAAGAAATTCATTAAGATGAGTTAAATGATGTTTAGATAGGTGTTTTGAATCTGGACCAAAAAATTCCCAAACAAACTTAATGTTTGTCATTTTTTATTAAACAACCTTGTGTCCTTTATTATCACCATCCATCCAATAATTATCTTCTACTTCACCTAAGTATCTAACAATCTTATTATCAAATTGAGTTAGGGCTAACATCGCTTGATCATGAGTTTCTCTCATAATTCTAGTTGCTTTATTTGAGCCCTTCATCTTAAGTTCTAAATAAAATCCATTCTTCAATCCTTTAGCTCTTGTGGTTGGCCTACCTCTATTTGTCATAAAAAAAGTTTTTTATTTTAACGTTAAACACTAAAATATATTGTAGTTATCTCAAGAGAGAATAATAACTCGCATTTTGACAAATA
>Ga0114993_10001045_pt1 | contig 31990 bp, 30 predicted proteins | sample ArcticOcean_MG_C_FD_87042 | JGI IMG/M metagenome (GOLD analysis project Ga0114993, IMG submission 87042) | Marine microbial communities from western Arctic Ocean - ArcticOcean_MG_CB2_150 | ecosystem: Environmental > Aquatic > Marine > Oceanic | place: Arctic Ocean: Canada Basin | collected...
ACAGAAGGTGTTAGATTTTATACAAAATTAAAAACAATAACATCGAGATGGCCATCTGGCTTAAGATCTGATCCAGAATTTATAATGCCAACAATGAAATAGGAAAATTATATGAAAAAAAAAATTTCTTTAATAGGCGCAGGCCAAATTGGAGGTACATTAGCTCATCTTATAAGTATAAAAGAGTTAGCTGATGTTGTTCTTTTTGATGTAGCGGAAGGTTTAGCAAAAGGTAAAGCTTTAGATATAGCGCAGTCTACATCGGTAGACGGGCAAAATGTTAATCTTACTGGAACCAGCAATTATGAAGACACCAAAGATTCGGATGTAATTATAATAACGGCAGGCATACCAAGAAAACCTGGAATGACAAGAGATGATTTGCTAGGTACTAATTTAAAAATAATAAAACAAGTTGCAGATGGAATTAAAAACACTTCTCCAAATGCATTTGTGATTTGTATAACAAATCCGCTAGATGTAATAGTTATGGCGTTACAAAAATACTCTAGTTTACCCAAAAATAAAGTTGTTGGCATGGCAGGAGTTTTAGATTCATCAAGATTTAAATATTTTTTATCTCAAGAGCTTAATATTCCTGTAAAAGATATAAGCACTTTAGTTTTAGGGGGGCATGGAGATTCAATGGTACCAATGGATAATCACACCACCATCAACGGTAAAGAAATATCCAAGACTATTAGCAAAGAAAAATTAGACTTAATAATTGATAAAACGCGCAAAGGAGGTGCTGAAATAGTTAAGTTTTTAGAAAAGGGCTCTGCATTCTATGCACCCGCAGCATCAGGAATTCAGATGGCTGAAGCTTATATTAATGATTTAAAAAAAACATTACCCTGCGCTGCTTACTTAAATGGGGAATATGGTGTTAAAGGTTTATACGCAGGAGTTCCAGTTGTTATAGGCAAAAATGGAATCGAAAAAGTAATAGAAATAAAATTAAATAATAAAGAAAAAAGTAATTTTGATCTATCAATTAAAGCAGTCAAAGAATTATTTGATGCAGCTATGAAAATAGATCCAGATTTAAAAAATTAACCTTTATTAGAAATGAATAAAATTTTTATTAAGTTTTTTATATTTTTAATTATTATACCAATTAGTATATTTGCTGGATATGAAAATCCTAAACTAGTAGAGGTACCTAAAAAATATGTTAATAAGGCACTAGATAATATAGGTTTTAGTAATAATCCTGTAGACGACAAAAAGGATAAAGATTTACCTAAATTATATAATGAAGAAAAAGAAATTAGTGAAATTATTGCAAACTCATTTTCATTAGAAATCTCTAAAGTTAAATCATATCAAGATAAAACAGCATCTCTAATTGTTTCAAAGAATGATAGTAAAGTAACTTTTCAAATCTTTACTCACACCGGGTTTTCCATTAAAGAAAATAAAATTATAGAAATGAATCTGCCTTCATCTTTTTATAAAGAAAAAAAAAGTGATGGAGGGGTAAAAAGTGTTTTTACAATCAACGGTAATTATTTTGCTTTAATTTCTCAAAAAAAATTTTCTTGCTTATATGCATCAATAGTCGATTTAAAAAGTGGTAAGGAAATATTAAAAAGCTCTTGCCTACCAGATAAAGACAAGGTTGATTTTGGAGGTCTTGGTGGAGCATACATCAAAATGGAAGATAAGATTTTGTTAAGTATTGGGGTGCCAACACATGCATCAGAAGAAATAGATAAGCTGTCCCAAAACATGGAATCTGTTTTTGGAAAAATAATACAAATTGAAAATAAAGAGTTTTTAAATACAGAAAGTAGAAATTTTAAATATAATATTTTTTCATTAGGCCATAGAAATCCACAAGGTCTAGTTTTAATAAATAATTCGATATTTTCATTAGAACATGGACCTCAAGGTGGGGACGAATTAAATGAAATCAAACAAGGAAAAAACTATGGTTGGCCTATAGTTTCTTTAGGAACAAGATACAATGAAGGTAAAAGTTTTAATAAAGGCTTTGTTGATTCAAATTTTAAGGATCCGATATTTACTTTTTTACCAGCAGTTGCACCATCATCGTTGAACGTTTGTCCAAAAAATTTATCAAAATATTATGAAAATTATGATTGTTTAATTGGGCTAAGTTTAAGGGAGATGTCGTTATTAATTTTCTTACTGGATAAAAATAAAAAAAAAGTAATCAATGTTGAAAGAATTAAATTAAAAAAAAGATTAAGACATTTTGGTTTAAGGAAAGATGGAAAAATATTTTTTGATCAAAATGATTATTTTTATATAACAGCAGATAATGATGGCTTATATAAAGTTAAATTTAATAAATTTAGGTAAAATTATATTTTTTTATAAACACAAAGAATATTTTTACCTACTCTATAACGAGTTAGATAGTCTAAAAAAAAAGTAACTGGAGAAAATATTTTATCCCATAAAAATATTTTAAATTTAGATGGGTACACTTCATCTTTAAAAAATAATTTATTCAAAAAATATAATAGATATCCAATAAAATCTAGATATATTAATTTCTCAATTTTTGCATTTGAAAACTTTGAAAATTTAAAATAATCAATATCATAACGTTTATAATGACCAACAGCTTCGTCAAACTTTCCATAAAGTTTTTGGTGTGCGGGAACAAGAATAATCAAATGTCCATTTAAGTTTAATTTGTCCAATGCAGATTGAATTTCCAGAGTATCCTCTTTTATGTGCTCTAGCACATTTAAATAGATTATTGTATTGAATTTATTACCAATTTCATTAATTTTTTTACTTTCAATTTTTATATTTTGCTTATCTGAATATCTTTTTTTTAAAATTTCAATATTTTTTTTATCAAGTTCTGTTAGAACTATATTTTTAATATTTTTATGATAATTTGAAGTAAAACTTCCAATACCTGCTCCAACCTCGAGAAAATCATCCTTAAAGTATTTTTTTATTAAAATAGAAAGATATTTTCGCCAAACATTTGCTTTATCAAAAATTTCTAATTCTTGGCCTGGATATTCCATATTATTTATTTAGTAACATTTTTTTGTATAAACTCATAAATATTTCTTTATGTTTTAAATTTAATTTATTTTTACTTATAAAATGAGAGTCTGTTTTTGCAAGATTTATCATTAAATTATTTTTAGAGAGTAAGTTTTCAAAAGCAATTTTTTTTTCATTATCTAAATTTTTTAAATTGAAAGATATTGCAACGGAATATGCATTATTATTGAAGCTATAAAAAAATTTATTTTTTGACTTAAATAGTTTTTTAACAACAATATAAATAGGAGCCAAGTTATTATCTCTCAAAAATTTTTGTATTAAATAAAAAAATGATGAAAATTTTTTTTTAATCAATATTTCATAGTCTACCAACCCACCTCTGCATATCAAAGGCACCATATGTTTGTATTTAGATGTATAGTGAAAATTATGTAAATCTATTATTTTTCTTTTATTTTTATTAAGTATAAAAAAGACTTTATAAAAAATCCCCCATGTTATTTTATTAATAAAAAGAGATGAAAATTTAAAAAAGAACTTTTCTATAGAATTTGGTTCTAGATTAATAAATTTAAAATTATTTTTTATATTTTTTACGTAATTTGTCTTAAAAATGACTGCAAAATTGTTAGAGCGAAAAAAAGGATCTACTTGAACATACTTGTATTCGTCATTTTTCATTAGCTCACTTTGAACCTGTTTAATATTTTTTAGTATTTTTGTTTCTAATAATAAATTACTAGATATAATTTTTTTAACTTTTATTTTAGCTTCTAAAATGATCCCAAAGAATCCAAATGATCCAATGTAATTACGAAGTTCCTTGGAATTTTTCTTTAATTCCTTAACTTTCCCACTATGTGTAATAACTTTTAAATAGTGCACGCTATCTCCAAATGAAGACACTTTTTTACTTGAATCTTTACCTATAGCATTTGCTGATATTGCTCCACCAATACTAATGTGCTCCCCACCTGGTACAGAATATAGAGTAAGTTTTTTTTCTTTTAATAATAATATAATCTCAGAAATTTTTGTTCCTGAACTAACAGATATTATTTTTCTTTTTCTATTTATTTCTATTTCTTTATTAAACTTTTTTAAAGAGATTAAGAAATTATTTTTACCTGATACAATTGATTTGCTGTCATAAGAGCATTCACCAGTTCTTATTGCAAAAAATTTTTTTCCTTTTTTTAAAATATTAATAATATATTTTAATTCTTTAAGATTTATAGGATATATTATTGTTACTTTTTGACTATAAGTGAGATTCCAAGAACTTATTTTTTTTAATTCAGTATCAAACTTATTTAAATCTTCTAACATTAGATTTTAGATCTTACAAAATTTAATATTATTTCAATTGTTTTAAAGCTTACACCATTTTCTAAAACCTTATCTAGACTTTCAAAAAAATAGTTGACATCTTTTTCATCAATAATCAAGGAAGGAGATATCCATAAATGGTTAGAATTTGCAGAGTCATTAACTGTTGTTAATATGTTATATTTTTCATAGAGCTCAAAAGAAATTGCGGTAGCCGTTATTTTTTTTAAAAAAAAAGCTTTATCTTTTATAATTTCTAAGGGCACTAATTCTATTAGTTTTGCAAGTTTAGAATAAATAGATTTAAACACTATTCCATTTAATATTCCAGTTCCTTTTACTTCATCAATTTTATCTTTATGTTTTTCATTTAATCTTTGAAGTTTCATATTTAGGAGATCTGAAAGTTTTTCAACATCAATTTTAAATTGTTCATCTGCCATTATATTCAATGCTTCTAACGCTGTAACACTTTCTTCAGCAAATCCATTATAAGTTGTTGTATGCAAAAAGGTTTCACTTAGTTTTGAATAGGCCTTTTTATAAACATTATCATCTGCAACTAGACATGATATGGAAGATTTTCCACCTCCCAGAGTTTTGGAGAGACAGATAATATCCGGTGCATTTTCATTTTTAAAGTTTTGAAAATAGAACATTTCTTTTGATTTGAAAAAACCAGTAAAAACTTCATCATAAATCAATCTAAAACCAAACTTTTTTTTCAAATAAAAAAGTTTGTCTATGAAACTTTGGGAGCATGCACTTAACAAACTTGCGCTATAGGGCTCAATAATAACAGCATAAACACCACCTTTTTTTTCACAATTTAAAATTTTGTTTTCTAGATCTTGAGCATCATTAAAATTAAAACTTAAACAGTTCTCCATAACTGGAAATTGATTATCTTTTAGATATGAGCCCGAGATAGAACCGCTGCCAATCAGCTTACCGTGGTAAGATTTATTTGAGTGGATTATGAATTTTCTTTTTGATTGAAAAGATTTAAAACAAACTTTAATTGCAGCTTCTACAGCTTCTGCTCCAGAATTTAAAAAAAATGACTTATTTAAGTCTTTAGGTAACAAAGAAGCAATGTTATGTGATAATGCGGCCATATATTGTGAAAATATAATTTTATGAACCTCAACTTTATTTTTTTCTTGAAAACTTACTCTTCTATCTATTATTTTTTTATGATTATGCCCAAGTCCCAACACTCCTAAACCACCAGTAAAATCTAAAATTTTTTTCCCACTTTCTGTATAAAAGTAAACTCCATTAGCAGTTTTAAAAATATCTTTACCGTAAGGAAAATTTGAAAAAATTTGAGCTTGGTTTGGATTGATATATTTTTCATACAACTCAATAACTTCGCTATTACTTAATTTTTCTGCATCTTCTACTGTAAAAAGTCTTTTTTTGGTCATATGTGATAAAATTGTTTATAATGAATATATACTTTAATAATAAACAACTTTCTATGAATTAATGAAAAAAGATAGTTTATATCTTGATATATTTTTTTTAATTTTACTAAGCATATTTTCAATACTTATTAATTTTAATTTTGGAAATATTGGAGTATTTCCAACTGATACTTTTGCCTTTTTTGATACTGCCTATAATATATTAATTAATAATCATCCGTTCAAAGATATTTGGGTTACAACTGGACCACTAGTAGACTACGTACAGTCTATTTTTTTTAGAATATTTGGAGTTAGTTGGTTTAGCTATATTCTGCACGGAGCAATTTTTAATTTTTTAATATCAATAACTATTTATATTACTTTAATTAAGTTTGACCTAAAATCTCATTTTGCATTTATTTATTCAGCATCTGTTGCTACTTTATGCTACCCAGTATCAGGAACCCCTTTTGCATACCAACATTCTATTGTTTTATCTATTATTTCTTTAATGATATTTTTCTTAGCTATAAGAAGTGAATCCAAAATATATTGGTTTGTATTACCTATTACTACTGGATTTTCATTTTTAAGTATGCACGTTCCATCTTCATACATAATTGCAGTTTTAAGCGTAGGAATAATAAGTTATTTTTTTTTCCATTTTGATAAAGAAAAAATTATTTCATTTATACTGGGCTGTATATCATTTTTCTTATTTATTTTAATTTTCTTTTTACACTTTGAAATTCCATTTCTTAATTTTATTCAACAATATATTTTATTTCCAATGAGCCTAGGCGAATATAGAATTACTGGAAATGAATATTCCCACATTAGTCTGCTAGATAGATTAACATTTCGAGGAATATTTGGACATTTTAAATTTATACACTTATTTTCATTAATTATTTTAGTGATGTTATTATTTAGCTTAAAAAGAAAAAATGATTTTAAATATAAACAGGATTTAATAATTTTTATTTCTTTATTATCAACAGCGTACTTATTAATTTTTCATCAATTAATTACGTCAAACCAGACGTTTATTTTTTTTATAATTCCTATACTAGCTGGATTTTCTCATGTTCTTTTAGAAAAATATATTTTTAAAAAAAATGCTTACAAAATTTTAATCTTAATATTGGTAGCATTTATATCAATCAAATATAATAATGAGTATAATGTGAATAGAAAGTTTATGGATTTGCAAAATACTGATCTTAAAAAATCAGTAGATGCGTCTTTACTTGATAAAAAACTTAAAAACTTAAAATGGATTACGCCGTTCTTTAATGGAAAACCAATCGACGAAATTAACTTACTTAAAGATTCAATTAAAATTATTGGCGATGAAAAAAGAAACAAAATGTTAATTACAGATTACCAATTTATTTCTGCAGTATTAGAGCAAAATTTAAACATACCTAACAGATGGTATACTGCTGAAGGAAGTTCTTATCCACTAAAAGACCATAAGTATTTTAAATTCTACAAAAGTTTTTTTTCTAAAAAAATTGAAAAAAACAAAATTGAAGTAATATATATTATTAATAATCCTCAAGGTGATATAAAAATAGAAAATTTTTTAATTTACTTAAAAAATTATTGTAGCAATGATATTCAAAATAATAATATATTATCTACACATTTGATAAAAAAATGCACTAATTAGTCTAATTTTTTTTAAGTTTTAAGATTAAGGAATATCTTAGAAATTTTAAATTCAGTAAGTTTTTAGTTTTAGTGATGTGGAAATTTTTGTATAAAAAACGAAAACTATTTTCGTTATGTAAGTGGTATTTAATTTTTCTATATCCTTGATTTTTTAATAGCTTTGTAACAAATAAAAATCTTTTAAAATCAAAAAAGGGTAATAAAATAAATTCAAATACTCTGAAAAACTTTGGTATATCGATGATAAATATATAAAAATCCTTATTTTTTTGGGGGCATTTTTTAATAATTTTTTTAATAATTTTTTTTAGTTTATCTTTGTGTATATATTGAACCACAGAAGACATTATAACTAAGTTAAATTTTTTTTTGTTAACGATTCGGTTAAAATCTGAATTTACATAGACTTTTTTTGCATTGTACTTTTTTTTAACTTCTTCAATTATTTTTTTATTTACATCGTATAAAACTATTTTTTTTAAAGATTTATCTTTTAAATTATTTTTTGACCAAACACCTAACCCACAACCAAAATCTAATACTTGCAATTTATTTAATTTAGTAAATTTTTTAATAAAATTTAAATCAATTTGTTCTGTATAGTTGAAAATCACAATTTTATAAGTTTATGTGTTATAGTTATCTTTTTGGGAATATTAAGGTTTTTGACATTTTTTTGATTTTCTTTTAGCATATATATTATATAAAAATCTAATTTAATAAGTAAAAATACTAATTTACAACAAAAAATTAAAGAAAGAATTTTGTGAATATCCACGAATATCAAGCAAAAAAGATTTTAAAAACTTTTGGAGTCAAGGTGCCTAATGGGGAGCCTATTTTTTCTTTAGATGAATTAGAAAAAAAAATTGAGTTATTAAAATCAAATAAAATTGTTTTAAAAGCTCAAATTCATGCAGGTGGTCGGGGCAAAGCTGGAGGCATCAAGCTAGTTAATAATAAAGAAGATCTTATAAAAGAATCAAAAATTATGTTTGGAAAAAATTTGGTAACTAATCAAACCGGGCCTGCGGGCAAAAAAGTGACAAGACTTTATATAGAAGAAGCTACAGAAATAAGTAAAGAGTTTTATTTATCATGCTTAGTAGATAGAAAAAGTGCAAAAATTGCGTTTATAAGTAGTTCTGAAGGAGGAATGGATATTGAAAAAATAGCAAATAATAATCCTGAAAAAATAGTAACTACAAAAGTTGACTTGAACAATGAAATTAGTGAAAAAGATATTCTGAATATTATTCAGCCCTTTAATTTAAATGTTAACCAAAAAAAAGATGCTAATAAATTAATTCAAGCATTATTAAAAATTTTAAGAATAAATGATGCAAGTCTTATTGAAATTAATCCACTAATAATTAATAAAAAGGGGGAGCTCATTTGTTTAGATGCAAAAATGAATTTTGATGATAACGCGATATTTAGACAACCTAACATATTTGAATTAAGGGATCTAAATGAAGAAGATCCAAAAGAAATAAAAGCTAGCAGTCATGATTTATCCTACATAAAATTAAATGGTTCTATAGGATGTATGGTAAATGGAGCAGGTTTAGCAATGGCAACCATGGATATAATAAAATTATATGGATCAGAGCCAGCTAATTTTCTTGATGTTGGTGGGGGGGCTTCAAAAGAAAAGGTCTCAGCTGCATTTAAAATTATAATTTCTGATAAAAATGTTAAGGGTATTTTAATAAATATATTTGGTGGCATCATGAGATGTGACGTGCTTGCACATGGACTTGCAGAAGCTGCAAAAGAAATAAATCTATCTATTCCATTGGTAGTTAGGCTGGCTGGTACTAACGTTGAATTAGGTAAAGAAATTTTAAGAAAATCTAAATTGAAAATTATATCAGCAAATAATCTATCTGAAGCTGCGGAAAAAATTATAGAGGCAATAAAATAATTATGTCAATTTTAGTTAATAGAGATACAAAATTAATTTGCCAAGGTTTTACCGGAAAACATGGCACTTTTCATTCAGAGCAGGCTATAGCTTATGGAACTAATTTAGTTGGTGGAGTTACTCCTAAAAAAGGAGGACAATCTCATTTAGGCAAACCAGTTTTTAATACTGTTGAAGAGGCTATAAAAAAGACAGAGGCAAATGCTACAATGATTTATGTGCCTGCGCAATATGCCTCTTCCGCAATAATTGAAGCTGCAGAAAATGAGATTCCTTTAATTGTTTGTATTACGGAAGGCATTCCTATTTTAGATATGGTAAATGTAAAAAAAAAAATTGAAAAATCAAAATCACGTTTAATTGGTCCAAATTGTCCAGGTGTTATTACTCCATCAGAATGTAAAATTGGGATTATGCCAGGAAACATTCATAAAAAAGGATCTTGTGGAATTGTATCAAGATCTGGAACCCTTACATATGAAGCTGTTGCACAAACAACCGAGAATGGATTGGGCCAATCAACTGTTGTAGGTATTGGTGGAGACCCAATTAATGGAACAAATTTTATAGATTGTTTAGAACTTTTCCTTAAGGATAAAGAAACAGAATCTATTATTATGATAGGTGAAATTGGTGGTTCTGCTGAAGAGGAAGCTTCAGAATTTATAAAATCATCAAAGACTAAAAAACCTATTGTAGGATTCATAGCGGGTAAAACAGCCCCACCTGGGAGAAGAATGGGTCACGCAGGCGCAATTATTTCAGGAGGCATTGGTGGTGCTGAAGAAAAAATAGAAAAAATGAAATCATGTGGTATTTTGGTTGCAGACTCCCCTGCACAAATTGGACAAACTTTATATGAGAAACTTGCAAGATAAGATTATCAATTTTATAATAGTATAATTTTTTTAATATTAATGGCCTCAAATAAAAATAATATAACTTTTGAACAAACATCATTTTTGCAAGGTGGGAACAGTTCTTTTATTAAAGATCAATATTTAAAATATTTAAATAACCCCAAGTCTATTCCTCAGAGCTGGTCAGATTTTTTTGACGGTCTTGGCGAAAGCAAAGAAGTTATAAAAAGAGAAATATTAGGACCTAGCTGGGCTCCGATTAAAAAAAGTGATGAAGTTAACCAAATTTCAAAAGAGTCTTTTAATGAAAATGAAGATTCTAATATTATTGAAGAAACCCAATCACAACATATATCTGAAAGAGAAAAAGAACAGTCTGTAAAAGCAATTGCTCTTATTAGAGCATATAGAATAAGAGGGCATCTTATTGCTAATCTAGATCCTTTAGGAATGTTAGAAAGAAAATATCTTTACGATTTACATCCTAATGATCATGGCTTTGAAAAAAAAGATTATAATAAAAAAATTTATCTAAATGGTTATTTGGATAGAGATTATGCAACAATAAGTGAAATAATTTCATTTTTAAAAAAAACTTATTGTTCAACTATTGGATCTGAATATATGCACATCTCTGATCCAGTTGAAAAAAAATGGTTTAGAGAAAGAATTGAAAAAGAAGAAAATAAACTAAATTTTACCGCCAATGGAAAGAAAGCTATTTTAAACAAGTTAATACAAGCAGAAGGATTTGAAAATTTTTTAGCAGTTAAATTTGTTGGAACAAAAAGATTTGGAATAGACGGTGGAGAATCTTTAATACCTGCACTAGAGCAAATAATAAAACGTGGTAGTCAATTTGGAGTAAAAGAAATTAAAATTGGAATGCCACACAGAGGTAGATTAAATGTTTTAGCAAATTTACTACAAAAATCTTATAAAAGAATGTTTAATGAATTTGCTGGTGAATTTGAAACCGCTAGCACCGATTCTACAGGAGATGTTAAATATCACTTAGGAGCCTCATCTAATAGAGAGTTTGATGGGAATTTAGTTCATATTTCTTTAACTGATAATCCTTCACATTTAGAAGCTGTTAATCCAGTAGTATTAGGACAAACACGAGCTAAACAATTTTTTCATAAAGATAAAAAAAGACAAAAAGTAGTTCCAATTTTAATTCATGGTGATGCTGCTTTTGCTGGACAAGGAGTAGTTGCTGAATGTTTCGCAATGTCAGGACTTCCTGGCCATAATACTGGGGGTACTATACATTTTATAGTTAATAATCAGATTGGATTCACTACCAATCCAAGATTTGCACGATCCTCACCATATCCTTCAGACTTAGCAAAAATGGTTGACGCTCCAATATTACATGTTAATGCCGACGATCCTGAAGCTGTAGTTCATTGTGCTAGAATTGCCATGGAATTTAGACAAAAATTTAACCGAGATGTTGTTATAGATATGATTTGTTATAGAAGATTCGGTCACAATGAAGGTGATGAACCATCATTTACTCAACCAGTTATGTATAAAAAAATAAAAAAACATCCAACAGCTTTGAATGTGTATGCAGATAAATTAATTAAGGAAGGAACTATTTCACAAAATGAGTTTATTAAAATGAAGCTAGATTTTAATACTTTACTTACAAACCAATTCAAAACAGCTAAAGAATATAAACCAAAATTAGAGTGGTATGAGGGTGTGTGGTCAAGATATAAACCAGAAAAAGGCAAAGATAAAAGGGGAAGAACAGGAGTATCATTAGATAAAATAAAAAAAATTGGTGAAAAACTTGTTGTGATTCCAAACGACTTTAATGCTCACCCAACAATAAAAAGAATTTTTGATATAAAAAGAAAAATGTTTCAATCTGGCAAAGGTTTTGATTGGTCTACAGCAGAGCAACTAGCTTTTGCTACTTTATTAGAGGAAGGTTATCCAGTGAGACTTTCAGGGCAAGACTCAGGCCGAGGAACATTTAGCCAACGTCATTCTGTTCTTAGAGATCAGAACGATAGTACATATTATACACCTTTAAACAATATTTCAAAAAAGCAAAATAGATATGAGGTTATAGATAGCTTGCTTTCTGAGTTGGCTGTTCTTGGATTTGAATATGGATATGCTTTATCTGAACCAAAAACATTAGTTATTTGGGAAGCTCAATTTGGAGATTTTGCTAATGGGGCTCAAGTTGTAATAGACCAGTTTATTGCACCTGGTGAAAGAAAATGGACAAGAGCTAGTGGATTAGTCATGCTCTTACCTCATGGTTATGAAGGTCAAGGACCTGAACATTCGTCTGCAAGATTAGAAAGATTTTTGCAATTATGTGCTCAAGAAAATATTCAGGTTATGAATTGCACAACCCCAGCTAATTATTTTCATGCTCTACGAAGGCAAATCCATAGGGACTTTAGGAAACCTTTAATTATTATGACACCAAAATCTTTACTAAGAAATAAAAGATGTGTGTCAAATATTGAAGATTTTAATATTAAAAACTCATTCCATAGAGTTTTAACGGATCATGCAGACATTGAAGATTATGGTTTAATTAAACTTTCAAACGATAAAAAAATAGAAAAGGTTATTATGTGCTCAGGGAAAGTTTATTTTGATCTTATAGAAGCTCGAGAGAAAATAAAAAATAATAAAGTTTATATTATTAGGATAGAACAATTATATCCATTTCCTGTTAAAACACTTGCGCAGGAGTTGAAAAGATTTAAAAAAGCTAATTTTTTCTGGTGCCAAGAAGAACCTCAGAATATGGGTGCGTGGAACACAGCAAGAAATTATATTCAATGGACTTTAGATCATATTAGAGCAGAAACTAGAAAAGTTAATTATATTGGAAGAAAGCCAGCCGCATCACCAGCGACAGGATATTTAAAAAAACACCTTGCACAGCAAAAAGAAATAATAGAAAAGGTACTTAGCTAGATATGTCAAATCAAATTTTAGTTCCTTCATTAGGAGAATCTATTACAGAAGCAACTGTATCTAAGTGGCTTAAACAAGTGGGTGAAAAAGTAGATTCTGATGAACCATTAGTTGAGTTAGAAACAGACAAAGTTAATGTTGAGGTTCCTTCTCCTTTAAGTGGAACTTTATCTGCTATTAAATTTAAAGAAGGAGACACAGTTGAAGTTGGGGCTCTATTAGGCACTATTGAAGAAGGACAATCAACTTCTCCAGGTATCAATATAATTGATGAACAAAAGCCAAGAGAGCAAACTTATGAACCACCTAAAAAAAATAAAGAAGTAAAAAGTAAAAAAATAGATAAAAAAGAAGATTTTGAAAAAGAGGATCCATTAACACTTTTAGACGACCCTAAAGAAAAAATTTACGAAGGGGAAAAAAGTTCTAACGAAGAGCTGATTCTAGATACTTTAGTTGAAGAAGAAAAACTAGAAATAAACGAAGAAAAATATATTCCGCCAAAAACTAGAAAAAACTTATCTCCAGCTGTTAGAAAAATCGTTGAAGAGAATAATATTGATATTTCTAAAATTGAAGGAACTGGAAAATCTGGAAGGATTTCCAAATCAGATTTAATTGATTTAATGGGTAATTTGCCCGAACCTTCACAAAGAAAACAAACTCATGGGCCTGAAGAAAAAGTTAAAATGACAAGACTAAGAATCACAATTGCAAAAAGGTTAAAAGAAGCTCAAGAAAATGCAGCGATGCTTACCACATTTAATGAAGTTGATATGGGAAGCATAATAGACATGAGAAAAGATTATCAAGACGATTTTACAAAAAAGTACTCTGTTAAACTTGGGTTTATGTCTTTTTTTGTTAAAGCTTCTGTTGTTGCCCTAAAAATTTTTCCTGCAGTAAATGCAGAAATAGAAAATGATCATATTACATATAAAAATTATTATAATATTTCAATTGCAATAGGAACAGACAGGGGGCTTGTAGTTCCAGTTCTCAAAAATGTAGATGAATTATCTTTTGCAGACATAGAAAAAAATATTTTTCAACTTTCTGAGAAAGCAAGAGGTGGCAAAATTACGATTAACGATCTTCAGGGTGGAACCTTTACTATTAGTAATGGCGGCATTTATGGTTCTATGCTTTCAACACCAATATTAAATCCACCGCAAACTGGTATTCTTGGAATGCATAATATTGTAGAACGACCTGTTGTAAGAGAAGGAAGTATCGTTATAAGACCAATTATGTATTTAGCTTTATCATATGATCACAGAATAATTGATGGCAAAGAAGCAGTTTCTTTTTTAAAAACTATTAAAGAGTGTCTTGAAGAACCTAGGAGACTATTTCTAGATATTTAATAATGGAAAATACTTTTGATGTAATCGTAGTTGGAGCAGGTCCTGGCGGTTATGTTTGTGCTATTAAATGTGCACAACTAGGACTCAAAACTGCTTGTGTTGAAGAAAATAAAACACTGGGTGGTACATGCTTAAACATAGGATGCATACCTTCAAAAAGTCTACTTAACGCCTCTGAAATGTATTACAAGGCGCAAAAAAAATTCAATAGTTTAGGAATTGATGTAGAGAAAATTCAATTAAATTTAAAACAAATGATGAGCAATAAAAATAAATCTGTTTTAAGTCTTACACAAGGAGTGGAATATTTATTCAAAAAAAATAAAGTTACACATTTAAAAGGGAAAGGTTCCATTTTAGACCCAAAGACTGTAACTGTTACTGACAAAAATAATAAAAAAAGCAACTATAAAGCAAATAAAATTGTAATAGCCACTGGCTCTACCCCTTCCTCATTACAGGGAATTAAGATTGATGAAAAAAATATTGTTTCATCTACTGGAGCTTTATCTTTTGATAAGGTCCCAAAAAATTTAATTGTTATAGGAGGTGGTTATATTGGATTGGAATTAGCAAGCGTTTGGAAAAGGTTAGGATCAAATATCACTGTTGTAGAATATTTAGATCATATTCTTCCTGGTATGGATAAAGATATTTCAACTGAGTTTCTCAAGATACTTAAAAAACAAGGAATTAATTTTAAAATAGATTCAAAAGTAACAAGTGTAAATATCATAAAAGATAAAGCTATTGTAGATTTTACTAATAATAAAACAATGTTAAGGGAAAGAATGGAATGTGATAAAGTTTTAGTTGCAGTTGGAAGAAAACCTAATATTGGAAATGACATATCCAAGGCCGGCATTGATTTAGATGAGAAAAATAAAATTAAAGTAAATAATAAATTTCAAACTTCAATTGCAAATATTTATGCAGTAGGAGATGTTATAGACAAAGGTCCTATGTTAGCTCACAAAGCCGAGGATGAAGGAATAGCTGTGGCAGAAATAATTTCTGGACAAGCGGGTCATGTGAATTATGAAGTTATCCCAGCTGTTATATATACTTCACCAGAAATAGCTATGGTTGGAAAAACAGAAAAACAACTTATAAAAGAAAACATAAATTATAATATTGGAAAATTTCCATTTATTGCTAATTCAAGAGCTAAAGTAATCAATGAGACAGAAGGGTTTGTTAAAATAATAGCAGATAAAAAAACAGATAAAGTTTTAAGTGTTTCTATAATAAATTCAATGGCAGGCACGATGATTGCGGAGTTGGCTTTAGCAATGGAGTTTGGAGCAAGCGCAGAGGATATAGCCAGAACATGTCATGCCCATCCAACGCATAGCGAGGCAGTCAAAGAAGCTGCCATGGCAATTGACAAAGGCCCTATTCATTTTTAATAAAAGCTATTACACTATATGATTAAACAAGCGATGGTTCTTAGTGCTGGGTTTGGTAAAAGAATTTATCCTTTAACTTTACAAAAACCAAAACCATTATTAGAAATTAGCAATACAACCTTACTAGCAAATACATTAAAATTTTTAGCATCACATGGCATAGAGAAAGTCGTAATTAACGTTCATTACTTAGCTGATCAGATTATTGATTATATAGATAAAAATAATTTTAATTTAGAGATTATTATAAGTAATGAAAAAAATAAAATTTTAGATACAGGTGGAGGAATATTACATGCAATCAAAAATTTTTCTAAAGACCCGTTTATAGTGGTTAATCCAGATACAATATGGAATAGTAATTATTTAAAAGAATTAGATTTAATTGAAAAATTATTTGAAGTTAATAAAAACATTAAATGTTCAATTCTTGTTGTGAATAAAGAAAAAAGTTTCGATAAATCTTTTAAAGGTGACTTTAGTTTAGAAAGTAATAAAATTAACAAAAAAATTAACTGTTTAGATTACATTTATACAGGATTGCAAGTTGTGCAACCAAATATTTTTTTAAATTACAAAGAAAATATTTTTTCAATGAATAAAATTTGGAATGATTTAATCATAAATAATGAATTATATGGTGTTGAAAGCAACATTGAATTTTTACATATAAGTACTCTTAAAATTTATGAAGAAATTTTAAAAAAAACCAATACATAAAATGTATAATTAATAAATTATCTTCTTAGCCCTAGAAGAATCTAAATACTCATATTCTTTTACTTTAAAATTTTTTTCTAATTTTATCCAAAGAGGGTTTCCAGTTGGAATTTCTACTTTAATTATATTTTTGTTTGAAATTTTGAAAATCTTTTTAAGAAGAGACCTGCAGCTATTTCCATGAAATACAACTAAGATATTTTTATTTAAGGATAAGAGTGGCTCAATATCTTTTTCGTAAAAGGGTATAACACGTTCAAAAGTGTCCTTTAATGACTCACTCAATATATTTGTATTTATTTTATTTTTGTACGGATTATTTGAACCTATTTCAGGTGGGCGCGTGTTAAAACTTCTTCTCCAAATATTCACCTGCTCATTACCAAACTTTTTTATAATTTCATCTTTGTTTAATGATGTGAGACCACCATAATGTCTTTCATTTAACTTATTTGTTTGTATAATTTTAGGATTCTTATCCTCCAATACTTTTAAAATTATATCTAAGCTATTTGTTGCTCTTTTTAGTTTTGATGTAAAATACTTATAAAATTTTATATCAAGGTTTTTAATCAGTTTTCCTGCTAGCAAGGCTTCCGATTGTCCTTTTTTGGTTAAATTAATATCAGCCCAGCCAGTAAATCTTCTTTCTTTATTCCAAAGACTTTGTCCATGTCTAACTAAAATTAAATTGCTCATTTTTTTAAAAATTATAATATATTATATATTATTTATATTAACAAAATGATTTTTTTCTTTAAAATTGTATTTTATAACTCACTATTATTTTTAGTAATTGTTTCATTGTATCCTGGTAGTTTAATTGGGTATTTTCTTTATGGAAATTTAAGTCAACAACCAGATCTAATCAGCAACCCATATGGAACAACCATTAATCATCTTATTTGTTATACATATATTTCTATAATAGGTTTTTTTATTTATAATCAAACTAAATATTTTAAAAAATTGCTTTATACACTTTTCTTTCTTTCTATAACTCTTGAATTATCACATTTAGTAATTCCAAAACGTTCTTTCCAGGTTGAAGATTTAATTGCAAATATTCTAGGAGTAGTTATTGCCTATTGTGTTATAAGGATTTATATATTATTTTGTAAAAAAACATGAATAAATTTGATGAAAGAGGAAAAAGTTTTGAAAAAAAATTTCAAATGGATCAAGAACTTCAATTTAAAGTTCAATCTCGTAGCAATAAATATATAGGTGAATTTGTAAGTTCTAAATTAGCTAAAACCGAAGAAGAAAAAGCATTATATATTCAAGAAATAATTAAAGCTGATATGAAAGAAGCTGGCCAGGAAGATGTATTTAGAAAAATAAAAAATGATTTTAAAAAAGCCTCAGTAAGTATTGAGGATCTTGAAATTAAGGAAGAGATGAAAAAAGCAACTCAACGTGCAAAAGAAGATTTTAAATAAAAACTTAATTTATTTAGTAGGGCTAATTTTTTTAACATCATGTAGCTCTGTTCCTAAATACCCAGAAAACGCATGTAAGGTTTTTTCTGAAAAATACCTTTGGTACAAGCATTCTAAAAAAAGTTCTGAAATATATAATGTTCCTACTCATATCATTTTAGCTTTTATAAATAAAGAATCAGGTTTCAATAGATGGGCAAAGCCAAAAAGAAAAAAATTATTTAAAATTATTCCCTACAAGAGACCGTCTAGTTCATTTGGATATTCACAAGCAGTTAACAAAACATGGGAATTATATAAAACAGAAACCGATAATCCATTAGCTTTACGCACTCGCTTTAAGGATTCTGTAATGTTTATTGGATGGTATATCAATAAAACTAATACGATTAATAAAATTCCAAAAAATGACTCTTATCGTCAGTACCTAAACTACTATTTAGGATGGGGAAGTTATGCCAAAAAAGCATACAAAACTGATAAAAAAGCAATTATTTTGGCTAAGAATGTAGAAAAGCAATCTAATATCTATAAAAATCAATTACGCGAATGCCAAAAAAAATTAGATAGAAAAAAGTATATTATTTTTTAAGTTCCTTGTTTAATTGAATGTCTATTTCATCAATTCTTTTAGTATTCTTTGTTAGAAGAACGTACATTGTTGGTGTTACGTAAAGTGTAAAAAAAGTTGATATAAGTATTCCACCAAATATTGTGGAACCCACAGCTAAGCGACTTGCTTCACCAGCGCCAGGACCTATATTACCAATCAACAATGGTACCATTGCAATCATAGTGCTTAGACTTGTCATAATTATTGCTCTAAATCTTCTTTTGCATGCTTCTAAAGCTGCACTTTGAATATTTTTTCCAGATCTGCGCAGCTGATTTGCCCAATCAACAATTAAAATAGAGTTTTTTGTAGAAATACCAATTAAAATCACCAATGCAATTTGTGAAAATATATTTATGCTCGAATTAAATAGTAAAATAAAAACTAGTCCACCAAAAACACTTAGAGGAACAGTTAACATAATTATAGCTGGGTGAATAAAGCTATTAAAATTTGCAGCCATTACAAGGAAAGCCGTTAATAAAGCTAGAGCAAAAATAATAAATAGCTCATTGCTAGTTTCTTTCAATTCTTCTGATTTACCCTTCCACTCCACTCTAGCTTCTGGCACATTTTCGTTTACTGTTTTTTCAAGAAAATTTAAGGCTTCATAAAGTGAGTAATTTCCCATTAATCGTGCGCTAATTGTTATAGCTCTCTGCCTATCATATCTAGCTAGAATCTTTGCAGATCCCACTTCTTCAAATTCTACAAGATTAGCAAGTGATATTAATTTTTCAGAAGTATCTGATCGAACAAATATTTTACTCAAACTCTCACTTTTTTTTCTATTCTTAATATCAGATTGTAAAATTATTGGGTATTCTTTACCAAGCTGGTTAAATTTTGTTACTGTTTTTCCAGAAAAAAGTGTTTCAATAGTTTTTCCAATAGCTTCAATGGATACACCTAAATCTTGAGCTTTTTTTCTGTTAATTATTAATTTAATTTCTGGTTTATTTTTTGAATAATCAGACTCTATTGCAGCCAAATTTTTATTTTTTCTAAGTTGAGGTATTATTGTTTTCTGCCATCTTTCAAGTTCGTCATAACTTTTTCCCAGCAGGACCATTTGAACAGGTTTATTATAACTGCTCACTCTTATTGATTGTGGAGAAATAGGAAATGCTAAAGCTTGAGGAACGGTTACAATTTTACCAATGGCTTTTCTCATTATAGTTTGCGCACTTTCACTTCTATCACTCCAGTCATCAAGCAAAGCTATTATAATGAAACTATTATAAGATTTACTTGATCTACCGAAACCAGGGACTCTCATAATCATTCTCTTATAAGATTCTTTTTCATTTTTTACTAAAGGAGTTAATCTTTTTTCTATTTTTTCAGCTTGATTAGAGGTGTACTGAAACGAACTTCCTTCATCTGTCTTTCCAATTACCAAATATACTCCCCTGTCTTCTTGTGGCAATAACGCTTTTGGAGCAAAAATAAAAAGTAAAACAGAAACAAAAATTAAGGATAGCATAAATCCTATTATGATTTTATGTTTAGTTATCCAATAATTTAAAGTCTCGGCATAAAATTCTTCAAATAATTTATAATATTTTTCAAACTTCAAAACAGCTTTTGTTTTCTTTGTTTTTTTGCTTAAAAATTTACTTCCAAGCATTGGAGATAGAGTTAAGGCCACAAAAGAAGACACTACAATTGCAAATGTTAATGAAATTGCAGTTTCTTTAAATAGAGTTCCTGATATGCCTTCAATAAAAATTAAAGGTAAAAAAACTGCCACCAAAACTAAAGTAGTTGAAATTATAGCAAAGGTTATACTTTTAGATCCCTTGAAAGCCGCAACTAATGGTGTTTCACCATTTTCGACTCTATGATATATAGCATCAGTCATAATGACACTATCATCAGTTATTATTCCAATAGCTAAAATAAAGCTTAAAAGTACAAAAATATTTATAGATAGATCAAAAACCCAAAGTCCTAAAAAAGAACTTATTAAACTAACTGGTAGTGCTACAGCTGGAACAATAACAGCTTTTAAATTCCCTAGAAAAAAATAAATAATTATAACAACTAAAACAAATGCAATGATTAATGTTTTGTAAACCTCTGATATTGCTGCGTTAATATAAGTCGCTCTATCAAAAGAAACACTCAATCTTAGGTCATCGGGTAAAGTTTTCCGAACATCCTTTATTCTTTCTCTAACTTTTTTTGATAGCTCTACCGTAGAGGCTCCTGACTTTGCGTAAATTCCAATTCCTACAACTTTATCACTGGACTGACCAATTTTACTTATTGACTTAAAAAGGGTTTTTTCTGATACAGGACCATATTTAACTTCAGCAATATTTTCTAAACGTATAATACTATTTTTGTTTTTTTTTATAGGTAACTGTTTTATTGATTCCAAGTCTTTATATGCTTTATCAAGGTTAATAGTTAAATCAATGTTGGTAGCTTCTAAACTTCCAGCAGGCAGACTAATGTTTTCTTTTCTTAATGATTGTTCAACTTCTTGAATTGTAAGATTGTTAGCTGCTAATTTAATTGGATCTATATAAACTCTTACACTTAGTTCTCTGAGACCTCCAACCAGTATTCTTCCAACACCTTTAACATTTGAAAAATTATCAACCAAATATCTTCTAGTATAGTCGCCAATTTCTAGATCAGACCAAGCAGAACTAGAAACGCTTAGCCACATGCTTGTACTAAATCCTGCGCTTTGTTTAAGTATTTCTGGTGGTCTTGAATCTTCTGGTAAATTATCAGCTACTCGCGAAACTCTGTCTCTTATATCGTTAGCCGCAGCATCTAAATCAATATCGGTATCAAATTCTATTTTAATTGTACTTCTTCCATTTTCTGAAGTTGAATCTATATTTTTTATTCCTTCAGCTCCTCCAATTACATCTTCTATTATTTCAGTGATTTCACTAGATATAACTTCAGCACTAGCTCCTTGATAATCTACTTGCACTTGAACTACTGGAGGCTGTAATCCTGAAGGCAATTCTCTAACGGGCAATTTAGAAAAAACAAACAGACCAAAAATAACAAGTATCATTGAAAATACAACTGCAACTACGGGTCTTTTAATGCTTAGTTCGGTTATATACATTATAGAATTTTATTATTGTGATTTAATAATAGGTTTTATTTTCATACCAGGCCTAACCTTTGTTAATCCCTCAGCTATAATTTTATCACCTTCAATTAATCCACTTATAACCTCAAGGTTTCCTAGGTTACGTATGCCAGTTTCAACTTCCATTTTAGTAATTAAATTATTTTCAATTATTTTATAAATAAATTTTTTATTTCCTTCATACATAACACTTGTGTCAGGAATGCTTAAACTTCTTTTGTCTCCATACAATATTTCGATTTCTAAAAGTGAGCCAGGAAGAATTTCCGAATTTTTATTCTTAATCTTCGCTCTGGCTAGTATACTTCTAGTTTGTGCGTCAACACGAGAGGCCACTGACTCAATTACTCCATCGTAAGTTTTATTTTTGTAGGCTGAAAACTTAGCTATAAGTTTAAGATCTTTTTTTAAAATCGCAGCATAAACTTCTGGAATTTTTAGATCACATAACACATTTCTAGAATCATCTAAGGTTAAAATAATTGTATTTTCAGAACCTAAACTGCTTCCACTAATTCCTCTTTTGCCAAGTATACCAGAAAATGGAGCATTAATAACTTTTGAAGAAAGTTTAGCAATAATATCACCTTTGTTTACCTTAATATTAAAATTTATTTTTTCTAACAGCTCATCTTTCTTAATTTTGTAAGATATAGTTTTGCTACTTAATGAAGTACAATAACTTTCTAAAGTTTGACTAAAATTTTTATTCGAAACAACTTCAACAATAACTCCTGGGGGAGGCCTTTTAGAAAATTTTTTTTTAAAATAAAGACCAATTGAGTAACGTCCAATTACAATTATTGCCACAACAAGAAAAAAAGTTATTATTCCAATGGTTATTTTTTTTGATCTCTTCATTTAAATTTTTCCGTATTCAGTCCAGCTACCAATATATATTTTAGCGGTATAATCATCATTTATTAAAGAATATGCAAGTGCAAGAGTTGCCGCTGACACTGAACTTCCACAACTCATTACTACTGCATTTTTATTAACTTTAACTGAATCAAATATATGCTTTAATTTTTCCTTATCCAAAAATGTATTATCTTTTGTATTTACGATTTCACTCAATGGCAAAGATTTAGAATCATCAATAGAACCACTCTTAATACCTGGTCTTGGTTCAGGCTCTAAACCTAAAAATCGATTTTTACTTCTAGCATCTAAAATAGTAAATTTTTTTTTATTAATATTTTCATCAATTTGAGATTTTGTTTTAATCATATTTATATTTTCTTTAGCTACATACGTTGAAGGAATTATTTTTGACTTCCTGTTTGTAATTTCTCTATTTTCAAGTTTCCATTTTTTTAAACCTCCATTTAAAACTGAAACTAATTTAGGGTCATGTCCAAAATAAATAAACTGAAACCATGCACGGCAACTAGAAATTAAATCGCTATTACAATATATAATTATATGATCGCTATTTAAAATTCCCATATTAGAAGCATTAATTTCATGCTCCTTTATTGTTGGGAGAAAATGGCCATGCACCAAACCTTTTTTTTTACTTGAACTTTTATCTAGATCAAAAAAAATTGCATTTTCTATGTGTTCATTTTCAAATTCATTAATCGCGTTTCTATTTTTTACTAAATGCCAAGAAGCATCAATAATTTTAACCTTACTATGATTTTTACTGAGCCACTCTGTTGAAACCAAAGTCATTTTTTATTTCTCTTTTCAAAATATTTTTGATGATATTCTTCAGCTTTACAATAATTTTTTTCTTTTCTAATTTTAGTTACAACTTTACCATTAAGCTTTTTATTGAATTCATCTAAAACTTTTTCTGCAATTTTTTTTTCTTCTTCGGTATTATAAAATATTTCTGAACGATACTGGTAGCCAACATTAGGTCCCTGTTGGTTAAGTGTAGTTGGATCATGTATTTTAAAAAATAGCTTGGTTATATTTTCATAAGTTATAACTTTAGGGTCAAATACAACTTTAACTACTTCAATATGTTCTGTATCACCACCACAAACTTCTTTATATGTTACTGATGAGTTTTTTCCTCCACAATATCCACATTCAGTAGAAATAATGCCTGGTATACCGTGATACTCAGTTTCATCCCAAAAACAACCAATGCCACCTATAAATTTTTGCATAATATTTTTTAATTTAGTGGTAAATATAAATTAATTTATCAAAATGATCAAAAACCAAAATCACCTCGGGGCGCTTTGTATGATTTTAAGCGTGCTATTTTTCTCATTTATGGACTGCCTAATTAAAATAACAGCTACAGATTTTGCTGTTGGGCAAGTCATGTTTAGTAGAGCCTTATTCGGATTAATTCCAATTTTTTTTTTAATACCTAAAAATAGATTTAAGGACTTCTATAAAACAAAATATGTAAGTCTGCATTTTCATAGAAGTTTTTGGGGAGCTATTGCGATGTATGCTATTTTTGTTGGAATTAGAAATTTAGGGCTTGCAGAAGTTACATCAATGGCATTTTCTGGACCTATTTGGGTAGTGATATTTTCTATTTTATTTTTAGGAGAAAAAATTAAAGCCAAGCGTTGGATCGCAGTAGGATTAGGATTTATTGGAGTGCTTGTAATTTCTAAACCAGGTTTTGATAATTTAAATTTTTATTATATTTACCCAGTAATATTTACATTGGGATTCGCAAGTGTATCAATTTTTATAAGAAAGTTAACTTTAGTAAATGAGCCCATTTATTTAATAGCTTTTTATTTTTCTATATGCTCAGGAACCATGGGCTTACTAACATTGCCATTCGGTGGATGGGTTATTCCAACAATGTATGAGCTAAGCATATTAATTTTGATAGGCCTTTTTGGCAGCATAGCCAATCTGCTGCTGACTCAGAGCTATAAGCTAGCTGAAGTTTCTTTAACAACACCGTTAAAATATTTATCATTAGTTTTTGCTATTATTTTTGGATTTTATTTTTTTGGTGAAAGTCCAACTATTTATACATTATCAGGAGCAGGTTTAATTGTTATTTCATCTGCTATAATATTTGTTAGAGAGCACCAATTAAAAAAGCCCCTTACGCTGCCAAGACAACAATGAAAAAACCTCCAATATATTGGTATAAAGCAAAAAGATCTTTGTCAAAAAGAGACCCAATAATAAATAAAATAATAAAAAAATATAATAAAGGTTTTTTAACCACAAAAAATAAACCTTTTTTTTCTTTATGTCGAACAATAGTGGGACAGCAGATAAGCACTAAGGCAGCAGACGCAATTTGGCTAAGATTTAGTAAAAAGTGCAATAATAAAATTGAACCTAAAATAGTACTAAAATTATCTGCACGTTCCTTAAAGAGTGTTGGTCTATCCAGGCAAAAAGTTTCCTATTTAAAAAATATTGCAAAAGGTTTTAAAAATAAATCCTTTAATGTCAATAAGTTAAAAAAAATGAATGATAAAGAAGCTATAATTTACATAACACAACTAAAAGGCCTAGGTGTTTGGAGTGCAGAAATGTTTTTAATGTTTAACTTAAATAGGGCAGATATATATCCTACTGCTGATATAGGATTACTTCGTGCAATATCTAAAAATTACAAAACTTCATATCCTCCCAGTAAAATATTTTTGAATAAAATTTCTAAACTGCATTCAGGATATAGAACTGTTTTCACTTGGTACATGTGGCGATCAATTGATCCTGTTGATGTAGAATATTAAAAAGTCTACTTTTTATTAATTTTTAAAATCAACTGTGAAATAATAGAGATAGCGATCTCAGGAGTTGATTTACCACCTAACTTGATGCCAATAGGTCCATAAATCTTATCTATTTGATTTTTAGAAAAACCAGATTTTTTTAACCTAATACATCTTTTGTTGTGAGTTTTTTCACTACCTAGCGCGCCTATATAAAAAAAATTATTTTTTATAGCATACTGAATTGCAGGATCATCAATTTTTGGGTCATGTGTTAATGCAACTAGCGCTGAATTCTTGTCAGGTTTAATTTCTTTAAATGCATCGATTGGCCATTTATTAATTATAGTAGCATTAGGGAACCGATTTAAAGAGGCAAAGTAACCCCTAGGATCAATAACTATTATTTCAAAATTTAATTCTTTTGATAAAATAATTAAATGTTGCGTTATATGGACCGCACCAACAATAAAAATTTTAATTGGGTTAAAGTAGTTTTCAATAAATATATCTGTATCCTTAATTATTCCACTTTTTCTACTATCAAAATAGTATTTTATTTTTTTGTCATATTTTTTAAAGTTTTGTAAGATTTTTTTATTTTTTTCATAAATACAACTTTCTCCATTTGTTAGATTGGTAACTATTGAAAACTCAATTTTCTTTTTTATTATTTTAACTATTTTGAAAAGTAATTCTTTTTTCATTATTAATTAATTTTTTCTAGAAATATTGCAATTTCTCCGCCACAGGCTAATCCTACTTCCCATGCATCGCTATTTTGAATTTTGAATTCAATTTTTTTACATGAGAGATTTTTTTTTAAAAGAATCAGACATTCTTTTATCACCATAGATTCAACGCACCCACCTGAAATAGAGCCAGAAAACTCACCATCAGAATCAACTATCATTCTACTTCCAACTGGTCTTGGAGATGATCCCCAAGTTTGAATGACTGTAGCCAAAACAACCTTGCGACCTTCATGCGCCCATTTTTGTGCTTCGTTAATTATTTTTTGCATTAATCAAATTTATTATTATTTTGTATTTTTTTTAGTCTTGTAATTGCTATTTTTATTACCTGATTATTTGCTTCAATAAATTCTTTTTTTTCGTTATTAAAAATTCTTTTATTAAAATTTTTTAATATTTCTATTTTATTTTTTCCAGCAACCGCAAGAATAAATGGGAAGTTAAACTTAGCTTTATACTCTCTATTTAGTTTATTAAATTCATTAAATTCTTTTTTAGAACATTCATCCAGCCCAGCATTACTTTGTTCTTCATTTGAATCGTTTGTTAGAAGGCCAATTTTTGTCTTATTTGCAAGATCAGGGTGAGACGTAAGAATTTTTAATTTATCTTTGTAATTAGAATTTTCAAAAATGCTTAATATTTTATTGGATAAGTCTTCAAAATTATTAAAAGGTTTTTCCTTATACAATCTTTTCGAGATCCAGCTTGCATTTTCAAAAATATTACCAAAAACTTCAATAAACTCAGATAGAGTTAATTTGTTTATTTTATTGAGCATTTATTTTGTTAATATGTATATTATATACATAATATTTTATGACTAAATTAACAACACATGCTTTAGACACTTACTCTGGAAAACCAGCAAAAGGTATGAAAGTAGATGTTTTTTTTATTTCAGATAAAAGAGAAAAAATTAAAACTATAGTTTTGAATAACGATGGGAGATCAGATGAAACGCTAGTTGATGAAGTTAAAAAAGGTAATTACGAATTAAATTTTCATGTTGGTGAATATTTTAAAGAAATCATGAAGTTAGATGAACCAAACTTTCTCAATGAAATCTCAATTAAATTTGGCATATCAAATCCTAAGGAAAAGTATCACGTTCCACTATTATTTTCTCCATGGAGTTATTCCACATATAGAGGAAGTTAATGGTTTCTAATTTTATTAGTTTTGTCCACAAAGATCAGATTAAGGAAATTAGAAATCCAAATCCAAACGAAACTTTGCTTAATTATATAAGAGCAAAATTAAAAAAAACTGGAACAAAAGAGGGATGTGCAGAAGGTGGTTGTGGTGCTTGTACAGTTGTAATAGGTGAGTTAAAAAATAATGAAATGAATTATAGATCTATAAATTCTTGCATTACTTTTTTGCCTACTTTACAGGGTAAACAACTTATTCTTGTAGAAGATTTAGTTTCTGAAAATGGTACTTTACATCCAGTTCAAGAAGCCATGGTAAACTATCATGGTAGCCAATGTGGTTTTTGTACTCCAGGCTTTGTCATGTCATTATTTTCTATGTTTAAAAAAAATTCTATTATTAAAGATGATGTAATTAAAGACACAATAGCAGGAAACTTATGTAGGTGTACTGGATATCAACCTATAATTAATGCAGCAAAAAGCTTGAAAAATAAAAATAAGATTGATCACTTTAGTAAAAATAAAGAAAAAACAATTAACTTATTAAAGAAAATAAATAATAAAAGTCTGGCAATTTATACAAAAGAAAAAAAATATTTTGCTCCAAGGCACATTAAAGAATTAAAAAAAATAATAAAAAAAAACATTAATTCAGATTTTCTTAGTGGTGGAACAGATTTATCTTTAAGTGTCACAAAAGACAGAAAAGATATAAATTCTATTATTTATATGAATTCAGTTCGAGAATTAAATTATATTAAAAATAATAATGAATATATTGAGGTAGGAGCATCAACACCTTTAATTGAGTTTGAGTCTTATATAAAAAAATACTATTCAGACTTTACAAAAATTCTTAAAAGATATGGTTCACCACAAATTCGTAATGTTGGAACAATAGCTGGAAATATTGCTACTGCCTCTCCAATTGGTGATTGTCTACCTTTGTTATTATCATTAAATGCACAAGTAGTTTTGCAAGATTTAAAGAAAACAAAAATTATATTAATTGATAACTTTTTTATTAATTACCGAAAAACTAAATTAAAGAAAGGTCAATTCATTCATTCTATCAGAATTCCTTTATTTAAAAATAATACGTTTAAAGCATATAAGGTTTCAAAAAGGTTTGATGATGACATCTCTTCTGTTTGTGCGGCGTTTAATTTAAAAATAACTAAAAATAAGATTGAAAATGCTAGAATTTCTTATGGAGGCATGGCCTCAACACCAAAGAGAGCTTTTTTGTGCGAAAAGGTACTTCTAAACTCATTAATTACAGACACACTTATTCATAAAGCTCAAAAAGTGCTTGAAAAAGACTTTGTGCCAATAAGTGATATGCGTGCAAGCAGTTTATACCGTATGGAAATAGCGAAAAATTTACTTAAAAAATGTTTTGAAGAAATTAGTCAAAAAAAAGTAATTGGAATTTATGAGTAAAAATAAAAAGAATACTTTTATTAATGAAAAAAGACCCCATGATAGTGGAACCAAACATGTTAGTGGGAAAGCTAATTATATAGATGATTTACCAGATTTGCCTGGGACTCTGCATGGGGCCATAGGATGGAGCAAAAAAGCTCATGCTATTATTAAAAAAATTAATCTTAATGAAGTTGTTAAAAGTGAAGGAGTTATAGCTGTAGTAACTGCAAAAGATATTGAGGGAAGAAATGATGTGGGTCCAGTTTATGATGGAGACCCAATATTTACAAATAAAGCTGAGTATTATGGCCAACCATTATTTGCAGTTGCTGCTACAACTACTGAGCTAGCTAGAAAAGCGGTTTTAAAAGCAAAAGTAAGCTATAAAAATCTTAAACCAATTATTACAATTCAAGACGCATTAAAGAAAAAATCTTATGTTTTAAAAGAAAAGATAATTAAAAAAGGTGAAGCAGAAGTGGAGATTAAAAAAGCAGCTCACTATTTAAAAGGAAACTTCACTACTGGTAGCCAAGAACATTTTGCATTAGAAGGACAAATATCCCTTGTTATGCCGCAAGAAGATAATGATTATAAAATATTCTCATCTACTCAACATCCTAGTGAGACACAACAAATTATTGCAAAAATGTTAAATCAAAAAAGTAATACAATAGTCGTAGAAACAAGAAGAATCGGTGGAGGGTTTGGCGGAAAGGAAACCCAATCATTTATATTTGCAGCAATTTGTACTTTACTTGCTAAAAAAACTAAGCATCCTGTTAAACTTAAAATGGATCGTGATGATGATATAATCATAACTGGAAAAAGGCATGATTTTTATTCTGAATATGAAATTGGTTTTGACGAACTAGGTGTTATTAAAGGTTTAAAATTAAAACTTGCATCTAGGTGTGGTTCATCACCAGATTTATCAGGAGCAATTAATGAAAGAGCATTATTACATATTGATAATGCTTATTACCTTGAAAATATATTAGTTGAAAATTATCTTTGCAAAACTAACACAGCATCAAATACTGCTTTTCGAGGATTTGGTGGAAATCAAGGCATGATGGTCATCGAAAATATCATAGACAATATTGCGAGTTCACTTAAAAAAGATCCTGCTGAAATAAGACGTAGAAATTTTTACCAAAAAAAGAAAAAAAACATTACTCATTATAATATGAAGATAGAGGATAATATAATACAGGAAATTTTTGATCAATTAATCAAATCTTCAAATTACAAAAGTAGACAATCAAATATAAAAAAATTTAACAAACAAAATAAATATATTAAAAAGGGTATAGCTATTACGCCAGTAAAATTTGGAATAAGTTTTACAACTTGGCATTTAAATCAAGCGGGAGCATTAGTGCATATTTATTGTAATGATGGAAGCGTTCATGTCAATACAGGTGCAATAGAAATGGGGCAGGGAACTTACACTAAGATTGCACAACTTGTTGCAAACGAACTGGGTCTACCATTTAATAAAATTAAAGTTTCTGCTACACGTACTGATAAAGTTCCTAATACTAGCGCAAGTGCAGCTTCAGGTACAACTGATCTTAATGGCGCTGCAGCACTTAATGCAGTTTCGAAAATAAAAATGAATATAGCAACATATGTAAAACGTAAATATAAAATTAAAAATAACGAAGGTGTATATGAAAATGGAAATATTATATTCGAAAAAAAATCTTTTAAATTTAATTCACTTATAAAAGAAGCATATTTAAATAGAGTTTCATTATCTTCTTCTGGTTTTTACGCAACACCAAAAATACATTTTGATAAAAAACTTTTTAAAGGAAGACCATTCCTTTACTTTGCTTATGGCGCTGCTGTTAGTGAAGTTGTGATTGATACTTTAACTGGTGAAAATAAAATAATACAAGCAGATATTTTACATGATGCGGGTAAAGCAATTAATCCAGCAATTGAGTTAGGACAAATAGAAGGTGGTTTTGTTCAAGGCGCAGGATGGTTAACTATGGAGGAAGTTAAATGGAAATCTAATGGTCAGCTTACTACACATTCCCCCTCTACTTATAAAATTCCTGCCGTGAGTGATATGCCAGAAAAATTTAATGTTGAAATTTTTAAAAAAGGCAAAAATATTGAAAATGTAATTAATAAGTCGAAAACAACTGGAGAACCACCTTTAATGAATGCAATGTCAGTCTTTTTTGCAATTAAAGATGCAATAGCGTCTGTAGCAAATTATACTTTAACACCTATTATTAATGCACCAGCAACACCTGAAAAAATATTAATAAGTATAAATAAATTGAAACAAAAATATGAGCAATAAGTTTATGAAAAGGGCAATAGAGCTCTCAATAAAAAGTGTACACAACGGAACAGGCCCATTCGGTGCACTAATTGTTAAAGATAACAAAGTTATATCAGAAGGCAATAATACAGTGACTTCATCTTATGACCCCACTTCTCATGCTGAGGTATCAGCAATTCGAAATGCTTGTAAAAAAATTAAAAACTTTAGCTTGAAAGGTTTTGATTTATATACATCTTGTGAACCATGCCCTATGTGTTTATCTGCAATATATTGGTCAAGAATAGATAATGTGTATTATGCCAACACAAGAAGTGATGCTAAGAAGATTGATTTTGACGATTCGTTAATCTATGAGGAGCTTAAAAAAGATATTAAGAAGAGAAAAATTTCTATGCATCAAATAATGCGAGCTGAAGCTTTAAAAGCATTTGAAATGTGGGACAAAAAGGTAGATAAAGTAAAATACTAATAAAATGGAACTATCACCTTTAATACTTAAATGGTTAACATTCTTATTAAGATGGGGCCATGTCTTTTTTGCAATTACTTGGGTAGGCAATTCATATTTATTTAATTATTTAGATAATAAATTAAAAAAAAATGTAGATAAAGATGATGTAGAAGCTGAAGGTCTTCTTCAACACAGTGGCTATTATTATAAACTTACTAGATTTCATGGTGCACCAAAAGAAGTGCCCAAGAACTTGATTATATTTAAATGGCAAAGCTATTTAACATTTATTACAGGAATTTTATTATTGATTGTTATTTATTATGCTAATGCAAAGATTTTAATGATGGATAGTAGAGTGAATTCAAATATTACACCCTTGGTTGGA
>Ga0114993_10001050_pt1 | contig 31898 bp, 28 predicted proteins | sample ArcticOcean_MG_C_FD_87042 | JGI IMG/M metagenome (GOLD analysis project Ga0114993, IMG submission 87042) | Marine microbial communities from western Arctic Ocean - ArcticOcean_MG_CB2_150 | ecosystem: Environmental > Aquatic > Marine > Oceanic | place: Arctic Ocean: Canada Basin | collected...
GCTGATGTTGGAAGCCAACCTCCACACTGCCTCTGGGCCAAATCCAGAACAGGTATAACTGCACTTTGTTTACGTCCATCAGGATAACGGGAAATTATTTCTTCACAACGAATCTTAGATGATTCAGTAAATTGAAAATTATCAATGTTATTCACCTGTCAACCTCACCAAACACTATATCCAGACTTCCAATTATTGCAGGTACATCAGCTAACATATGGCCTTTTGTCAGAAAATTCATAGCTTGCATAAATGCAAAGCCTGGAGCTCGTATTTTGCACCTATAAGGCTTATTACTTCCGTCTGAAACTAAGTAAACTCCAAACTCACCTTTAGGAGCTTCAACCGCTGTATAGGTTTCTCCCGCTGGAACATGATAACCTTCAGTATATAGTTTAAAGTGATGAATTAGAGCTTCCATAGACTTCTTCATTTCACTTCGTTTAGGAGGAACAAATTTACTATTTTCTGCAATAACAGGACCCTTTGGCATATTTTGTAGGCATTGTTCGATAATGCTAATACTCTCTCTCATCTCCGCTACGCGAACAAGGTATCGTGCGTAACAATCACCAGTTTTTCCAATAGGGATATTAAACTGTAATTTATCATATACGTCATAGGGCTGCGATTTTCTGAGATCCCAAGCAATACCCGATGCTCTGAGTACAGGTCCACTCATTCCCCAATCTTGAGCCTCTTCACCTGTGATAACACCGATATCTACAGTTCTCTGTCGAAAAATACGGTTTCCAGTTAAAAGCTCTTCCATATCGTCTATAAATTTTGGAAAAGTAGTACAGAAAGCAAAAATATCCGTAGCTAAATTATCTGGGATATCCTGGTGTACTCCTCCTGGTCTAAAATAAGCAGCGTGCAACCGTGCACCAGACACTCGCTCATAGAATTCCATTAATTTCTCACGTTCCTCAAACCCCCACAACAATGGTGTCATCGCCCCTACATCTAGAGCGTAAGTTGTAAGATTTAAAATATGGTTAAGAATCCTAGTAATCTCTGAAAAAAGAACTCGTATGTATTGTCCCCTTTCCGGGACTTCCAATCCCAAAAGATTTTCCGTAGCAAGTGCAAAGGCATGCTCCTGACACATTGGAGAAACGTAATCTAATCTATCAAAGTAAGGTATTGCCTGTAGATAAGTTTTATACTCAATAAGCTTTTCAGTTCCCCGGTGAAGTAAACCAATGTGAGGATCTGCACGCTCAATAATTTCTCCATCCATTTCTAGCACTAAACGCAAAACTCCATGCGCGGCAGGATGTTGTGGTCCAAAATTCATTGTTAGATTTTTTATCGCTACTTCACTCATTATTTACCCTCTTCTATGGGATCATCAGAGGCTTTTTCATCACCTGGTAGATTTAATGCCATGCCCTCCCAGGGACTCAAAAAATCAAAAGTTCTAAAATCTTGAGTTAATTTAACAGGATCATAAACTACTCGTTTTTGGCTTTCATCATAACGAACTTCGACATGCCCTGTTAGAGGAAAATCCTTACGTAATGGATGCCCTTCAAAGCCATAGTCAGTAAGAATTCGACGTAAATCATCATGGTCTGAAAATATAATTCCGTATAGGTCCCATGCCTCGCGTTCAAACCAACCAGCTGAGCTATAAACTCCGGTTGCTGTGGGGACTGAGTTTTCTTCATCAACAAGTAATTTAATTCTTACACGTTGGTTTTGAGTAAGTGATAAAAGGTTATAAACCACTTCAAAACGTGGCTTCCTTTGGGGATAGTCTACTCCACAAATATCAATTAAGACTTTAAACTGACAATTACCATCATTACGTAAGAACATAAGTACATCCGGAATTCTTTCTGGATGAACCACAACAATAAGCTCACCACATATATCCTCAACCCGAATAACATCTTTGGGCAATGAGGCTTTTATGTAATCGCCTAGGTCCTGTAGGGCCTGATCCATAGTTTATCCATTAAGTTTCAATAAATTCTATTAGCGTGCGATCGTACCAGTTCTGCGTATTTTTTTTTGTAATTGTAGAATTCCATATAATAATGCCTCGGCAGTAGGCGGACAACCAGGGACATAAATATCTACTGGCACGATGCGATCACAACCTCTTACAACTGAATATGAATAATGATAATAACCTCCACCGTTTGCGCAGGACCCCATGGAAATTACCCATCTAGGCTCAGCCATTTGGTCATATACCTTCCTAAGAGCAGGTGCCATTTTATTGGTTAATGTACCAGCAACAATCATCACATCTGACTGACGAGGACTTGGTCTAAATACTACACCAAATCGATCTAGATCATATCTTGATGCTGCAGTATGCATCATTTCGACAGCACAGCACGCAAGTCCAAATGTCATTGGCCACATTGACCCACTGCGTGCCCAATTAACCAGTTTATCCATTTGAGCAATAACAAAACCTTTATCGTTCATTTCATGCGCAACAAGCTTTAAAGCCGCGTCCTGGTCGGGGCTATTAATATACTCAGTTAAAACCTTTTTGTCTGAGTTCTCGATCATTCCCATTCTAGCGCTCCTTTACGCCATTCGTAGATAAATCCTATCGTGAGGATTCCGAGAAATACAATCATTGACCAAAATCCAAATAAGCCAATTTCTTTTAAAGTTATGGCCCAAGGGAATAGGAATGCAACTTCAAGATCAAATATTATAAATAATATTGCTACTAAATAAAACCTTACATCAAATTTCATTCGTGCATCATCAAATGGCTCAAAACCACATTCATACGGTGAATTTTTTTCTACGCCAGGGTTTCTAGGCCCTATTATAAATGAAGTTGTAACCATTACTAATGACAAACTAAGGGCAAGCCCGAGAAAAATTAAAATCGGTAAATAGTCAAGAAGTAACTCTTCCATATCTGGCACCTGCCACGAAGGATTTTATTTAAGAACCTAGCCAATTATATTATTATAATCCGCTCTTATTATGCATGCCATACACGACGTTTGGTTACCATGCAAGCTAGTGTTCGTATATCATATCAGAGTTATACGAAATCGATGTCAGGCCATATCTATATATGATCTACCTAAAGAAATCACCAACTTATTAACAGACAAACGTTTTAAATTTTATATTGTTTTTAAGGTCAGATAACACAAAAATAAGTGGCGGGAGTGACGGGACTCGAACCCGCGGCCTCCGGCGTGACAGGCCGGCGCTCTAACCAACTGAGCTACACCCCCTATTTAAGCTTGAGCTAAGTACTGCTGGTTATAACAGGTGTCAAGCTAATGGTTTAAAAGAATTAATAAGGTTATATCTATGTTTTCTTCAAAATGGTGGGCGATGACGGGCTCGAACCGCCGACCCCCTCGGTGTAAACGAGGTGCTCTTCCAGCTGAGCTAATCGCCCATATGAAGTGTTTATCCATCTAAACTAGAATTCGCAACCCAACCAATGATTAAAAATAAAAAAAAAGTTAAATTTTAAACATTAGGCCGGCCGCTTATAACTGCAGCCGGCCTGAGATTTAATAATTATTTATTGGGTTAATTTACTGCGTCTTTAAGTGCTTTACCTGCTTTAAATTTAGGCTGCTTTGAGGCCTTAATCTGTATGGCTTCACCAGTACGTGGATTACGACCCGTTGTTGCCTTACGTTGTGCTACTGAGAAAGTACCAAAGCCTACGAGTCTAACCTCGTCTCCACTTTGTAAAGAGCCCGTAATATTACTAAAAACACTATCAACGGCTTTTGTTGCATCAGCTTTCGATATGTCTGCTGAATCGGCAACTGCAGATACTAGATCATTTTTATTCACTTCATTGTCCCCTTTTAGCTGGTTCGCTCTATGTCTGGAGCGTGATACCCGAATCCAAACATATAAATTCTAGTTCTACTTTCGATTACGTCAAATAGAAAAACCTAGAAAACAGCGAGCTTTTACATTATTACCGAGTCGAAAATGAAAAATTTACATATTTTGTACATTTTTTAATGACGAACTACTCTAGAGGCAGCTGATTCTTCTTTTAAATTAGAAACTCTGGCTGCTTCGTTGTCCGATTCGTTCCACTCTATAGGAACAAGAGATTGAGTTAATGCATGCTCTAAAACCTCATCAACAGTTGACGCAATAATTATTTCTAGTCCATTTTTTACATTATCCGGAATATCTACCAAGTCTTTTTCATTATCTTTAGGTATTATAACTTTCTTTACACCGCCACGTAATGCAGCAAGCATTTTTTCCTTAAGACCACCAATTGGTAGAACCCTTCCTCTCAAAGAGATCTCTCCCGTCATTGCAACATCTTTTTTTATTGCAATCCCTGTTAAGACTGAAACCATCGATGTTACCATAGCTACGCCTGCCGAAGGACCATCTTTAGGCACCGCTCCTTCAGGAACATGAACATGAATATCTTTTTTCTCAAATAATGGTGGTTCTATACCAAATTCAGCAGCCCTTGATCTGACATACGCATTAGCAGCTTGTATGGATTCCTGCATAACATCACCCAATTTACCAGTAATTGTCATCTTACCTTTTCCGGGAATTAGAATGGCTTCAACAGTTAATAATTCACCACCTACTTCTGTCCAAGCTAAACCGGTTACAATACCAACTAAGTCCTCTTCTTCAGTCTCTCCGAATCTATATTTTCTAACACCTGCGTATTTATCTAGATTACGAACCGTAACCTTAATATTTTTAATCTCGGGGGTAATAGCTATCTCTTTGACAGCCTTTCTAGCTAGGTTAGCAATTTCACGTTCGAGGTTTCTAACTCCTGCCTCTCGAGTGTAGTACCTAATGACATCGTAGAGAGCCGAATCTGAGATTGACCACTCAGATTTTTTTAGACCATTTTCAGTCAATTGCTTAGGCAATAAATGTTGTTTTGCGATTGTAACCTTTTCATCCTCTGTATACCCTGGAAGGCGAATTATCTCTAAGCGATCTAAAAGCGGCTGAGGCATACGCATAGTATTAGCCGTACAAACAAACATTACATCAGATAAATCATAATCAACTTCTAAATAATGATCTTGAAATGTATGATTTTGCTCAGGATCAAGTACCTCCAACAGGGCCGATGAAGGGTCACCGCGCCAATCCGCGCCAAGTTTATCTATCTCATCAAGTAAAAATAAGGGATTTGAAGTCTTAGCTTTTTTCATTCCTTGAATTATTTTTCCAGGCATAGATCCTATATAGGTACGTCTATGGCCACGTATTTCGGCTTCATCTCTAACTCCACCCAAAGACATACGAACAAAATTACGCCCTGTAGCTCTGGCCACCGACTTCCCCAGAGAAGTCTTTCCAACTCCTGGTGGACCAACCAAGCAGAGTATAGGGCCCTTAATTTTTGATATACGTTGTTGTACAGCTAGATATTCAAGAATTCTCTCTTTAACTTTATCTAAGCCGTAATGATCTTCATTCAAAATACCTTCCGCCACGTTAATGTCTTTTCTAACCCGTGACCTTTTTTTCCATGGAATACTTAACATCCAATCGAGATAATTACGTACAACGGTAGCTTCAGCCGACATAGGACTCATATTTCGTAATTTTTTTAATTCTTGAGTAACTTTTTCACGCGCTTCTTTATTAAATTTGGTCTTTTTAAGTGTATCTTCTAGTTCTTGTATCTCATCACGACCATCTTCATTTTCACCTAGTTCTTTTTGAATAGCTTTTAGTTGTTCGTTTAAGTAATATTCACGTTGGGTCTTCTCCATTTGACGTTTAACACGTCCACGGATTCGCTTTTCCACCTGAAGAATGCCTATTTCACCCTCCATAAAGCCATGAATTTTTTCTAATCTATCTTGGATCGTAGGCCCTTCAAGAAGTTCTTGTTTTTCGGGAATCTTTAAAGACAAATGAGAAGCTATCGTATCAGCCAGTTTTCCGGGTTCATCTATCTGGTTGATAGAAACCAATACTTCTGGTGGTACCTTCCTATTCAATTTTATATATTGTTCAAATTGAACGACCACAGAACGACTTAAGGCTGCTAGTTCCTTGTCATCAGTAACAGTATCTTCTACGATTGTTGCATGGGCTTCAAAAAAATTTAAATTCTTTGAAAATTCAACAATCTTTGCTCTTTCACTTCCTTCAACTAGTACTTTGACTGTTCCATCAGGCAATTTTAAAAGCTGCAAAATAGTCCCTATAGTTCCTACTTCATATAGATCTGCGGTAGATGGATCGTCTTGAGATGCCTTTTTTTGTGTTACAAGCAATATTTTCTTATCGTCTTTCATCACATCTTCGAGAGCTCGAACTGATTTATCACGCCCTACAAATAACGGAACAATCATATGAGGAAATACGACAATATCACGTAATGGTAGGACTGCGTAAAGGGTATCTTTAGATTGTTCAGCCATAAATATTCCTAATAAAAAAGTATTTTGAGTTTACATAAGTCACTGCTCAATAAAGCACTTTCACCAATTAGTAATCATGCATACAGAAAAGGTTTCTAGATCATTGCTGTACAATCTATTATTTGGTGTAGTTAGCCTTAGCAATCAAGTTCTATTGATACAATTTATTTATAATTCTTAGTATTTTATTTTAGGCTATAGTCTCTAGGTCTTCTGGTTTATCAACATATATTTGCAATGGAGTAGCATTACCATCCACAACCTCACCATTTATAACTACTTCTTCGACTCCCATCATTTCTGGTAAGTCATACATCGTATTGAGTAGTATATCCTCTAGTATAGATCGCAAACCACGTGCTCCTGTCTTCCTTAGAATAGCTTTCTTAGCAATCGATTTTAATGCATCATCCGAAAATGTAAGGTCAACCTCTTCCATATCAAATAACCTTTGGTACTGTTTTATTAGAGCATTTTTAGGTACGGTAAGAATCTCTATAAGAGATGGCTCGTCTAAATCTTCTAGCGTAGCTATAACAGGTAATCGCCCTACAAACTCCGGAATTAATCCAAATTTTAGCAAGTCTTCTGGCTCTAGACTCTTCAATATATCGCCAGTACGTCTATCATCAGAATTACGAACATCGGCACCAAAACCAATTGACGTATCTTTTCCTCTACCAGAAATAATCTTTTCCAGCCCAGAAAATGCGCCACCTACAATAAACAAGATATTAGTAGTATCTACCTGTAAAAATTCTTGTTGAGGGTGTTTACGACCACCTTGTGGAGGTACAGAGGCAATTGTCCCTTCCATTATTTTCAGTAGTGCTTGCTGAACGCCCTCACCAGATACATCACGTGTGATTGAGGGATTATCAGATTTTCGGCTAATTTTATCAACTTCATCAATATAAACTATACCTCTTTGGGCCCTTTCTACGTTGTAATCAGCAGATTGAAGTAATTTAAGAATTATGTTCTCAACATCCTCGCCAACGTAACCTGCCTCGGTAAGAGTTGTAGCATCAGCCATTGTAAAAGGCACATCAAGAATTCTAGCTAAAGTCTGAGCAAGTAGAGTCTTTCCACATCCAGTTGGGCCTACCAATAATATATTTGATTTAGCAATCTCAACTTCATTATCTTTAAGTGTTGAATTTAAACGCTTGTAATGGTTATGCACTGCAACAGATAACACCCGCTTTGCCTGGCTTTGCCCTATAACATAATCATCAAGAATTTGACAAATTTCTTTAGGGGTAGGTACGCCTTCATGGGTTTTTACTAAAGTAGATTTATGCTCTTCTCTAATAATATCCATGCAAAGTTCAACGCATTCATCACATATGAATACAGTCGGTCCAGCAATAAGCTTCCTTACTTCGTGCTGACTTTTTCCACAAAAAGAGCAGTAAAGAGTATTTTTTGAATCACTTCCGCCAGTTTTACTCATAAAAGAACCCCGTATTCGATTCCCTAGATTATCATTCTGTTATACATGGTCTTACCAAATCATATTACAAATTAAATATGAGCGTTATCCTAATCATCTTTGTTATCATCATCAAGGCTCCCTTCAGGTCTAACACTAACAACCTCATCAATTAAACCAAATACCCTGGCTTCTTCAGCTGTATAAAAACGATCCCGTTCAAGAGCATCCGCAATATTTTTAACTTTTTGTCCCGAATGAAATGAATATATTTCATTTAACCTCTCACGCACCAAAAGTATTTCCTTGGCATGGATCTCTATATCTGTGGCCTGCCCTTGAAACCCTCCAGAAGGTTGGTGAACCATAATCCTAGAGTTGGGTAATGAAAACCTTTTACCTTTAGCTCCACCACATAATAATAGTGACCCCATTGATGCGGCCTGTCCAATGCACAAAGTAGTAACCTCTGGTTTAATGTATTGCATCGTGTCATAGATAGATAACCCAGCGGTAACCACTCCTCCTGGAGAATTAATATAAAGAGAAATATCTTTATTTGGATTTTCTGCCTCAAGAAATAAAAGCTGAGCACATATAACGCTTGCAGTTTCATCATAAACTGCTCCTGTTAAAAATATAATTCGTTCTTTCAGCAGACGCGAATATATATCGTAAGCACGTTCCCCTCGGTTTGTTTGTTCAACAACCATGGGTATCAAGGCATTCATTTTTGGTTCAAAATCTGTCTGCAAAGGACCGAATGTAACTGGCATGATAGCTATTGTCCTGCGTTAATCATTATATGATGGCCTTAATAAATAAAAATGACGATTCTAATTATTTAGGTCAGGCCTTTGGTTTACTCACTCTTTTTTTTCTAGGGGTCTTTTTAGATTCTGATTTTGTATCAGATTTTTTACTTTTTGTTGTTTTCTTTTTTGCAGTAGTTTTTTTAGGTTCTTTAGCAGGTTTTTCTATAGTGTTTTGTTCGGTTTCAGCGCGCAGTTGTTCGGGAGTTAACACACGTTCCGTCACTGTTGCCATTTCAATTATATAATTAACCACCTTATCTTCAAATATAGGGGCTCGCAGTGATGCCTGAGCTTCTGGATTACTTTTATAGAATTCTACAAATTGCTGCTCTTGCCCAGGTAGTTGACGAGCTTGTTCCATAATAGCTCTATTGATTTCCTCTTGAGTTACCGTCAAATCATTACTTTCACCCACATGTGTAAGCAAGAGGCCTAATCGAACTCTTCTCTCTGATATACTACGATACTGTTCGCGTAGCTCTTCTTCAGTTTTCCCTACATCCTCTGGGTCCAAATTATTTTTTTCTTTTGCTTCTTGTACTTGCTTCCATATTTGTTCAAATTCGGAATCAAGCATGCGCGGCGGAACTTCAAAATCAAATAAATCTGATAACTTGTCTAATAAATCACGTTTAACTTTTTCGCGAATAAATTGCGCATAATCACCGTTTAATTGGTCCCTAATTGTTTGTTTAAGAACTTCAATAGATTCTAGTCCAATAGACTTAACAAATTCTTCATCGATCTTAGTTGGTATAGTTTGTCGTAACTCTTTTACATCACAACTAAATACAGCATCCTTACCGGCTAGATCACTATTACTATAATCTACAGGAAATGTGACATTCAATTTAAGAGATTGCCCTGATTTGGAACCAATTATTTGATCTTCGAAACCTGGAATAAATTGATTGGTACCTAGCTCTAACTCTATTCCCTTTCCTGTTCCCCCATCAAATATTTTATTATCTATGGTTCCCTCATAGTCAATTACAGCTATATCTCCTGTCTTAGCAGCCCGCTTGGTTTTCAGAGGCTCGCTTTTTTTATTTTGGTCAGCAAGACGTTGTAACGTGTCGTCTATTTCTTGGTCAGTAGCTTCAACCTTATCACGCTCTAGCTTTATAGTAGTAAAATCAACGTCACCTATTTCAGGCAATAGCTCAATAGAAATATCATAAGTTAGGTCTTGTCCTTCTTCATATGATGTAACATCAATTTGCGGTTGACTAGCAGGACGAAGTCCACGTTCCGAAAGTAATTCTTGCGTACTTTCACGAATGCTTTGCTCAAGTATTTCGCCTCGAACTGAATTTCCGAATCTCTGTTTGAGAATACTAATTGGCGCTTTACCTGGCCGGAACCCGGGTATACGCGCGTCCTTTCCCACTTCGCTAAGACGGCTATCAATTCTTGCTTGTAAGTCAGAAGAATCAACGGTAACTGTAAAATCTTTAAGCAAACTATCTGATTTGGTCTCGACCACTTGCATTTTTTAATACTCTAAAATCGTTATATTTAAAAGTTAATATAAATCAGTTGTAATCATAAAATTGTTCAAAAGAACAATAGGGTGTAAATATATTTAGTTCAATTAAATCTGACTTTAATTAAATGGTGCGGGCGAAGGGACTCGAACCCCCACGACCTTGCAGTCACCAGGACCTAAACCTGGCGCGTCTACCAGTTCCGCCACGCCCGCTCAATTATTTAAAGTCACAATCCACAAACTTCATAAAATATATAGTGCATATCAGTAACCATTAATCGTTGAATAACTATACTATTGAAAGCAAGTAGTAAACGTCCTGAACGATTGATAGAAAAATATAATATAATTTAATCTAGACTATTACATTTCATTTATTTTTTTAACTATATTATTAACTATATAGTTAATCTATATTATATAAAACATTGATTTTACTTTATAAAATAATTTTTCTTAGTATGGACGGTAACATTTCAGTAATATCTTCAGCAACGAGACCTGGACCAAATACTCTTCCACTTTCAGCATGCAACCAAACACCCGCACAGGCGGCTTGAAAGGGTTTCATACCCTGTGCCATCAATCCCAGTATTATTCCGCTAAGAACATCACCAGAGCCAGCCGTTGCAAGATAAGGTGACGAATTAGTATTTATACAAATTAATCCAGAGGGTGAAGTAATAATTGTATCAGCGCCTTTTAAAACAATAATAGCATTAATTGAACTTGCAGATCTGGCTATTTCTATTTTGCTTCTAGTATTTTTTAATGAGATTACATTAGAAAATAACCTTTTGAACTCACCCTCGTGAGGAGTAATAACGTTCTTGATTTTACTTGTATTTTTTAAAGCACTAAATAGCACTTCTGGACACTCTTCAAAAACAGTCAAAGCGTCTGCATCAAGAACACAGGGTTTGAATGCAAGAGCTGTCAACACTTTGTCATACGTTTCCCTATTTGTTCCGTTTCCTGGGCCAATTAAAATAGCTTTAACTCTACTGTGGTTAATAAATTTACTAAATTCCTTATCGTTATTTAAATCTTTAACCATAATAGATGGACTGCCAGATCTATAAACAATGGATGCGGTAGGAGGAGAGGCAATTGTTACTAAACCTGCTCCAGAACGAAGGGCTGCGAAGCTAGCTAATTGTGCTGCTCCAGTTAACTCATTTCCTCCTACAACAATGGCATGCCCACGGTCATATTTATGCCCTTGGACTTTAGGAATTGGAAGATCATCTAACCATAGCTGAGGCGTGTTTTCATAAATTTTAGGAGAAATATTTTTAAATACTGTGACAGGTATACCTATATCAGCAACCATTACGTCACCACAATTATCCTTACCCGGATATAACAAATGACCAGGCTTACGTCGAAAAAATGTAACGCATACATCTGCTTGAACGGCAGAACCTAGAATTTGCCCTGTGTCACCATGTACTCCGCTAGGAATATCTACAGAAATACAAGGTAGATCAGTTTCATTTAATTTTTCAATTATAAGTCCACCTAGTCCAGAAACAGGTCGATTAAGACCTATGCCAAACAATGCATCAACAACAACTTGAACATCTTCAAATATAGACGGAGAAAACTGACCTATTTCATCAGTCCAATTAGATGCGCTTTCACGTGCATCACCCTTTATCTCATCAATTGTTCCCAAACATACAACACGAACATTTCGTCCAATATTCTTAAGCAATCTGGCCGCTACGAAACCATCACCACCATTATTGCCTAACCCACAGAGGATTAAAATCCTACCATCATTACAAATATTTTGAACAACTTCAGCAATAGCAGCACCCGCTGATTCCATGAGATTCAAGCTTGTTAAGCCTGTCGTACAAGCCTCTTCATCCGCTTTGTACATCTCAGAAACAGATAAAATTTCAGTAGTATTATCAATCCATTTAGTCATCAGGATAATTAGCCCCAGAGACATCTAACAATCACTATGATTAAAAAGCTTTACAATATGTATCAGCTTTAATTAGTTCCAAACCATTAATTTATTAAACCAATGTAATTGGGGTGGCTGATGGGTTTTGAACCCACGACCTCCTGGACCACAACCAGGCGCTCTAACCAACTGAGCTACAGCCACCACATAGAAGTGAGTTTGTGTAATCCTCTGATTAGGTATCAGTCAAGCGATCGATTATTTAAATTTTCCAAACTCAAAGAGAAAACATGTATTTTAATAAAATATTTTGATTAATGTAATGAATGAACTACAAGATTCATTTAATGTTTTTATTCCTTGTATTATCTACAAATTACTAAAAACGGCCTAGAGAGTTATTTCTTGTATTACACGGATTCTATAGAACTATTATATCATAACCAATGTAATTAAAAACCAGAGTTACTTAAAAGCTTATCCATAAAGAGAAAACATCATGCTCCAATTAGCACAAAACATTAACAAACTTGGTACTGAATCGGCCTTTGAAGTATTGGCTAGGGCGGAAGCACTTAGCGAGCAGGGACAAGATATAATTAATCTTGGCATTGGGCAACCAGACTTTCGGACTCCTGAGCACATAGTTGAAGCCGGAATTAAGGCTCTGCGTGATGGCCATCATGGTTATACACCTGCTCCAGGTATTCTTTCTTTAAGAGAAGCAGTAGCTAAAGAGATATTTAATTCCCGTGGAGTTGAGGTTAATCCTAATCATTTAGTTTGCGTGCCAGGCGGTAAGGTTACAATGTTTTTCTCTATATTAATGTTTGGAGAACCTGGAGTAGATATTATGTATCCTAACCCAGGTTTTCCAATTTATGAATCAGTTATTAAATATTCTGGAGCCAACGCTATTCCAATTCCCCAGAGCGAAAGTAAAGACTTTTCATTTGATGCTGAAGAACTGTTATCACTAATAACACCGCGTACAAGGTTAATTATTTTAAATACTCCTAATAATCCTACAGGCGGAGCCGTAACTCGTCTAGAACTAGAAAAACTAGTGGATGGCTTAGAAAAACATCCAAATATAGCTATATTGTCTGACGAAATTTACTCCAAAATTACTTATGATGGTCAAGAGCATATTAGTCTATTAGAATTTGAAAGTTTACGAAATCGTCTAATATTGCTAGATGGCTGGAGTAAAACTTACGCAATGACGGGATGGCGTCTAGGCTATGCACTTTGGCCAGAACAATTAGTTGATCATGCAACTCGCTTAGCTATAAACTGTCATTCGTGCGTTAATGCCGCAACTCAATTCGCTGGAATTGCGGCACTTGAAGGACCACAAGATTCTGTTGTAAATATGGTAAATTCTTTTAATGAACGTCGTTCTATTATTGTAGACGGCTTGAACAGAATTCCAGGATTTTCTTGCCGTATGCCAAAGGGAGCTTTTTATGCTTTCCCTAACATTTCCCAAACAGGATTAAAAGCACAAGAAATACAGGATATTCTTCTTGAAAAAGCAGGAGTTGCAACTGTAGCAGGTACAAGTTTTGGAATATTGGGAGAAGGTTATATCAGGTTTTCATACGCAAACTCAGTTGAGAATATCCAAAAAGCTTTGCAGAGGGTTAGAAATACCTTGGAATAAATTTAAGCCTATTTTTTAGGCATAATGCACATTATTTAATCACGTTGAAGTTGAACTATTATATAATTGAATAATTTATCATCCATAAAACGTTAATTGTCGCACTATTTCCAATTGGCATACTTTTTGCAATAGATTAATTATGACCTCACAAGATTTTATATGATCACATATTAATATTAGGAAAAATTAAGTAGATGAAAAAAATCGAGGCTATTATAAAACCTTTCAAACTAGATGAAGTTAAGACAGCTCTTAATGATATAGGTCTTAACGGTTTGACGGTTCTTGAAGCAAAAGGATTTGGTCGACAAAAAGGTCATACAGAGTTGTATCGTGGAGCTGAATATGTCGTTGATTTTCTTCCAAAAGTGAAAATTGAGCTTTTCGTAGAAGATAATCTAACGGAACAGGCTATCGAGGCAATTCAGCAGGCCTCCAATACTGGTCACATAGGCGACGGAAAAATCTTTGTGTCTACTATCGACGAAGTAATTCGAATTCGTACGGGCGAGAGAGGCATTGAAGCATTATAACAGTAAAATAAGTATTCATATTATTCTACAGTATAACAGCTAATTTTAATCAGATTCAGTTAACATATTTACAAGGGGAACCATATAATGTCCGATATCCAAAATGTAATGGATATGCTGAAGGAGCATGACGTACAATTCGTTGATCTACGTTTTACAGATCCTCGAGGTAAGTGGCAACACACAGCGCAACATGTATCAACCGTAAACGATAATTTTTTTACTGATGGTATAATGTTCGATGGATCATCTATAGCTGGATGGAAAGCAATTAACGAATCTGATATGACGTTGATGCCTGATCCATCCACTGCAGTTATGGATCCTTTCACTGCCCAACCTCAATTAATAATGTTTTGTGATATACTTGAACCATCCACCGGGGATCCATACGAACGAGACCCTAGGAGCACAGCAAAAAAAGCAGAATCATACATGAGAAGTTCAGGAGCTGGAGACACAGCTTATTTTGGACCCGAAGCTGAATTTTTTATATTTGATGACGTTAGGTTCGATGTCTCTATGAACCAAACTTTTTATTCCATCGACAGTGAAGAAGGTCCCTATAATTCTGGATCTGAATTCCCTGAGGGAAACTTTGGCCACCGCCCCGCAATTAAGGGTGGCTACTTTCCTGTGCCACCAGTAGACTCGATGACTGATATTCGTGCCGAAATGGTGACTCAAATGATTGAAATGGGCTTAGAAATGGAGAAACATCATCACGAAGTTGCTCCTAGTCAGCATGAGCTTGGCCAGAAATTTAATACCCTTGTATCAACTGCTGATCAAACACAAATTTATAAATACTGCGTACAAATGGTAGCTCACCAATACGGTAAAACCGCAACCTTTATGCCAAAACCAGTTCTTGATGATAACGGATCGGGTATGCATGTACATCAGTCTATATGGAAAGACGGCAAGCCTCTATTTGCTGGCTCTGGCTACGCCGATTTATCTGAAACCGCTCTCTATTACATTGGTGGTATAATCAAGCATGCGCGAGCTATAAACGCATTTACTAATCCCACAACTAATAGCTACAAAAGATTAGTACCAGGTTTCGAAGCGCCTGTATTATTGGCCTACTCAGCCAGGAACCGTTCTGCTTCATGCCGTATTCCCTACTCTACTAGCCCTAATGGCAAAAGAGTAGAGGTTCGTTTTCCCGATGCAATGGCAAATACTTATCTTGCATTTTCAGCCATGTTAATGGCCGGCCTAGACGGTATCGAGAATAAAATTCATCCGGGTGACCCAATGGATAAAGACCTATACGACTTAGATGCAGAAGAATTAGCTGGAGTTCCAACTGTATCGTCATCGCTCAGACAATCTATTGAAGAACTAAGCGCAGATAGAGGCTTTCTAAAAAAGGGTGATGTTTTTACGGACGCCCAAATCGATGGATATATAGCACTCAAGGAAGAAGAAACTTTAGCATATGAACAAACGCCACATCCGATTGAGTTTCAGATGTACTATTCTTCTTAAAGAATAATAAAAATAAAAAAACATCTAAGGCCCTATCAAAATTTTGTTAGGGTCTTTTGTTTTTTATTACTAGTCCATTATTTACTGTTACCTTTTATCTCTGAAACATGATCAACAGAAATGCGGTCAACCTTTTCATTATAAAAACAGAGATAATCATCTATCTTACTGCTCTCCCTTACAGGATCTTTATAAAACCAAACAATATTTTCATAAATTACACCTCCAACCTTAATAGAATAATACCTAGCTTTCCCTTTATATGGACAGCAGCTTGTAGTTGATGATGGCAATAATTGGGCAATTACATCCTCCCTAGGAATGTAGTATCGAGTAGGATGATTTGTTTCTACTAAAACCCTGGCTCTAACAGTTTGAGCTATAATTTCATCATTAATTAAAACAGTAATTTTTCTTGAGCTATCAAGAATATCTATACGAACTCTTGGGCTCCGTGCATGAACAAATACTTCCTCATCTTCTTCATACCAATGATCAACTTTATTCCAATAGAAAGCTAAATAATCCTTTATTCCTGCTATTTCATCAAACGGATGCTCATAAGACCAAACCGCATTTTCAGCTTTATAATTATTAACAATAATAGAATAGTAACTAGCATCACCTTTGTAAGGACAATTTGTTTTCAGATTTGATGGTTCAAGCTTTTTGATATCAACACTATCACGGGGAAAATAATACACCGGCACATGCTTTGTTTCATATAGAATCAAAGCATTTATAGCATCGACAATTACTTCATTTTTATAAATTACTCTTATCCGTTTGGGACTAACTTCATAGTTAACTCTATAATTCTGATTAATTACATAGCCTGGTCCTGGATTTAATATTTTTTTATTATTCATAACAACCATCATTCTATTTTAATTATTTAGCATATATTTGTTTCGTATGGTCAACTCTCATAAAATCTTACTATTGGCGAATCTCATAAATAAGCGCAAATAATAGTACTCGTTATTATCTAATTAATATTTTACATCTAATTTTAAATAAAAATTGGTATTGTTATTTATGTCAAGCAGACAAAAGATAGGAGACTTGTTTGAAAATGCTACAGATGACTTTGTTCAAAAGTCAAATTTAGCAAAATCAGACTACTCAGCCAAAGATATAGAGGTATTAGAGGGTCTTGAGCCAGTGCGAAAAAGACCGGGGATGTATATTGGTGGCACCGACAGCAGAGCACTCCATCATCTAGCAGCCGAAGTCTTAGATAACGCTATGGATGAAGCTGTCGCTGGACACGCAGACCGCATACATGTGGAACTAGATATCTCTGGCAAACTAACCGTGACAGATAATGGGCGGGGCATTCCAATTGATACTCATCCTAAATTTAAAAACAAATCCGCACTTGAGGTAATACTAACAACTCTACATTCTGGTGGTAAATTTAACAATAAAATTTATGAAACGTCAGGGGGACTTAATGGAGTAGGAATCAGTGTCGTAAATGCCCTAAGCGATTCTCTTCACGTTGAAGTCATTCGCGATCGTCAAGTATGGGCGCAAGACTATGAGCGCGGCAAACCTATCTCAAAACTAAAAAAAATAAAGACAACATCAAATCGCAGAGGAACTTTAATTACCTTTTCGCCTGACAAAGAAATATTTGGTAAAAATACAGCGTTCGACCCCAAGATATTATATGAAATGGCTCGCTCAAAAGCCTATCTTTTTAAAGGTGTACAAATTCGTTGGTCATGTTCTAATGACTTACTTACTCATTCCGATTTACCCTCTCAAGAAATTCTTCATTTTCCCGGTGGTATAATAGATTATCTACGTACAAATATAGACAACCGATCGATCGTAGGAGCAGCAATATTTAACGGACGTGCCGACCTTAGCACTACTAAAGGGCATGTAGAATGGGCAATATGTTGGCCTACTGATGGTGAAGGCTTTATTAATTCGTACTGCAATACTGTATCAACAGTAGACGGCGGAAGCCATGTAACAGGTGTTAAATCTGCCCTGACTAAAGGTTTAAAATCATACGGCGAGTTTACTAATAACAAACGTTCAAATCGTATAAGTGGAGAAGATATATTTGATGGTATATCGGTAATGTTATCAGTCTTTATTGCCAACCCACAATTTCAAGGCCAGACAAAAGAAAAACTGTCAATGCCAGAAGCCGCACGGGTGGTAGAAGCACAAGTAAAAGATCATTTTGACTTATTTTTATCATCAGATACCGATACCGCTGACATATTATTAGATTGGGCAATCGAAAGAGCTGAACAAAGACGTCGTAGAAAGGAAGATAGAGATCTAATAAGAAAAACTGCAACTAGAAAAGTAAAACTACCAGGTAAGCTTGCTGATTGCTCTCGTAAAACAGCCAGTGAAACAGAATTATTTATCGTTGAAGGGGATAGCGCGGGCGGTTCGGCTAAACAAGCACGTAACAGAGAAACTCAGGCCATATTACCGCTAAGAGGAAAAATTTTGAATGTTGCCAGCGCTACTGCCGACAAACTTGCTTCTAATCAAGAATTAAGGGATTTAATTCAGGCCTTAGGCTGCGGTTCAGCTAATAGATTTGACATGACGAAGCTCAGATATGAACGTATCATTATTATGACTGACGCTGATGTGGATGGAGCACATATTGCATCATTACTTATGACTTTTTTCTATCGAGAAATGCCTCAGTTAGTAACCGACGGTCACTTATACCTAGCCGTCCCTCCACTTTACAGATTATCACGTAAGGGGAATATTCAGTATGCTATTGATGACACTGAAAGAGTTAAACTAATGAATAATGAGTTTTCAGGGTCAGGGAAAGTTGAAATTAGTAGATTTAAAGGTCTCGGTGAAATGCCTCCATCGCAGCTTAAAGATACAACTATGAATCCGGCAAAAAGAACCCTAATAAGAGTTACCTTACCTAAAGCATCGGCTGAAGATGAGGAGGGAATAAACGAAGCAAAAGCAACCTCACAATTAGTAGAGCAATTAATGGGTCGAAAACCAGAGAAAAGATTCAATTATATCCAGAAAAATGCCCGTTTCGTAAATGATATTGATGTCTAATAAAATGTTTAAGTAGAACAATAAGTGAAACACCTAAAATGTATTATGTTTACTTTTCTTACAGTTTTTTAGAATAGAACAAACTAAATATTTTTTTTTATGCTACAATGAACGTAGTATTTATATGTTTGAGTCAATAATGTTTAATTTAGAGACATTTAATTGTTCTATAATTATACATCTGTCTAAGTTAGAAAGACCATATGACATTTGAAGAACTAGGACTAAGCCGTGATCTACTAGATGCAATTGTGAATGCCGGCTATACAGAACCTACTCCTATTCAAGAACAGGCTATCCCGCATCTGCTAATGGGGCGTGATTTACTGGGAATAGCTCAAACAGGTACCGGTAAAACTGCAGGATTTACTTTACCTATGATTGAAATCCTAAATGCTGGCAGAGCAAGAGCTCGGATGCCAAGATCACTCATACTTGAACCAACGCGTGAGTTAGCTGCACAAGTTGCCGAGAATTTCAATGTTTATGGAAAAAACCATAAACTATCTATGGCACTACTTATTGGCGGTGTATCCTTTATTGAACAAAATGAAAAATTAAATAGAGGTGTGGATGTTCTTATTGCTACTCCTGGAAGGTTAATTGACCAATTTGAACGTGGTCGAATATTACTAGCTGATATAAAAATATTAGTAGTCGACGAAGCCGACCGTATGCTTGATATGGGTTTCATACCAGACGTAGAAAAAATTATGAAATTACTACCTCCATTGCGCCAAACAGCTATGTTTTCTGCGACTATGCCTAAAGAAATAAAAAGGCTTACAGAATCATACATGATGGACCCTAAAAAAATAGAAGTAGCTCCAGGAGCATCGGCAGCTGAGACGGTAACTCAAAAATTAGTAATGGTTAATGGAGTTAAGGAAAAACAAAGCACATTAGAATACTTGATAAAGCATAACACAGTAAAGAATGCCATAGTATTTTGCAATCGCAAGCGAGATGTGAAATCTGTTGATCAAATATTAAGACGAAAAGGGGTTAATGCCAGAGCTCTTCACGGTGATCTACCTCAATCGGTCAGAACATCAACATTAAATGAATTTCGAGAAGGTAAAATTAATATTTTAGTTGCCAGTGATGTAGCCGCCCGTGGATTAGACATAGACGATATGAGCCATGTTTTTAATTTTGATGTGCCCACACATGCCGATGATTATATCCATAGGATAGGAAGAACTGGTAGAGCCGGTCGTACAGGCTATGCCTACACGATAGCAACGGCAGATGATTCTAAATACATCAAACAGATAGAAAAGCTTATAGGCAACAAAATAGAAAATTTTGAAGATAAAAATATTTCGAAAAACAAAAAAGAAGAAACTAATAAAAACACTTTAGAAACTAATTTTTCTGATCAAAACAAACCTTCTAAAAATAGTAAAAGAAAACCTCAAACTAATACGAATGTTTCGTTAGAAACTAACAATAAAGGTTCTCAATTAAATAATAATAGCAAGAACAAAAAACAACCTAATAATAAAAAGCAACAAAATGAGGGCAATGATAATCTAGAAATCGGAATGGGCGATCACATCCCAGATTTTTTGAACCGTTAAATATCTTGCTGTGAAACTACTCAAGCTATACTAATGAACAGACTATTTTCTTTCCTTAAGCACTCGCTTAGCAATTCGGAAAACCTCCACACCCATTGGTACTCCACAATATGCAGTAATTTGCAGCAAAACTTCTTTTAATTCATCTTGGCTTAAACCGTTTTTAAAAGCCCCTCGGAAATGAGTTTCAAACTCCGTTAATCGTCCTAATCCGGCCAACATACCTAAATTTAAAATACTTCTTTCCCTTCGCTGCAAAACTCCTCTCGCCCAGGTTCCACCCCAACCGTACTCTGTGACAAATTGTTCTTGAAAATCCCTATCAAAATCATCCATATTTTCAAATGCTTGCTCAACATACTTTTCACCCAGCACTTCTTTACGAAGCACAAGGCCCTTATCAAAACGAGATTTATCCATTTTTTTATTAATACTCCTATTTAATTCAAAGGTCTTAACTATCGATTATGAGGTCTATTATAAAATTCTTCGATATTATAAGGACCCATTGGGACTATCCCAGTAGGGTTAATTTTTTCAATGCCGTAGTAATTTTTCTTCGCGTATGAGAAATTAAAAGTCTCTGATATACCTGGCATCTGATAAAGTTGCCGGGTATAATTTGTAATATTTGGGTAATCCCTTAACATGCGTAAATTGCATTTAAAGGCCCCATGATAACAAGCATCAAATCTAATTAAAGTTGGAAATAACCTCCAATCTGATTCTGTTATTTTGTCTCCTGTTAAATAAGGCTGTTTATTTAATTTGGTTTCAACCATATCTAACGAGTTAAATAATAATTTGACTGATTCATCATAGGCAGATTGCGATGTAGCAAAGCCACATCGGTAAACACCATTATTAATATTATTATATACAATATCATTTATTGAACTAATTTCAGAATGTAGTTCCTTTGGATAGTAATCCTCATAGGAATCCGTATAAGAGTTAAATGAACTATTAAGCATACGAATAATTTCAGACGATTCATTGTTCACAACTTGCTTAGTTTTTTTATCCCAAATTGTTGGAACAGTAACTTTTCCTGTATATTTATTTTGTGATGACGAATATGCTTGATGTAAATACTCAAAACCATTTACATAGTCTGGTGTACAATCAGGAAATTCTGGATCATCTCTAAAATTCCAGCCCCCTTGATGACGACCGGGAATAGCGTACGAAACAGATATAATTTTACTTAATTTTTTTAAGTTCAAGAATATTAATGCACGGTGGGCCCAAGGACATGTATGAGCAACATATAGATGGTAACGATCTGGTTCAGCTAAGTATCCGCCCTCACCTGTTGGACCAGCTGAACCATCATCTGTTATCCAGTTACGAAACTGGCTTTCGGTTCTTACAAAACTTCCACTAGCGCCAACCTCTCGTGATAGTGCTGCTTTTTCATCTTCATACCAATCACCATCTATAAGCATACCCATAAATATATTTCCTTAAATTAAACAGATTATCTATCTGACGCTTCCATGAGTTTAGCCGCTGAACCTTTTCTTGGTAGTTTTAACTCTTTTTCTGATACTCCAGAATTATAACTTTTGATAATATCTTCAAAATCAAAAGTAATGCCTATTGGATTTTTGTTAAACTCGCCTGTAGCAAACCAATCATTTAACTCACTTATACTTTCAAAATTATCAACTTGAATTTCTACAGCATTATCGTCTGGATCTCGATAATACAGAGAAGTTGTAACTCCATGGTTGATAGTTCTGACGGGCAGCACTCTTGTTGCCTTGAGTCGCTTATATTGCTGTATCATATCCCCCAAAGTATCATAAGAATAAGCGAAATGAGCCATGCCAACAGTATCGGGAACACGGTCTTTATAGTCAGGCCTTTCAATGATTGCCACTCTATGATGCTCGTCATCATAAGTAATAAAAGCAAGCCCCTGTGATGAAGCGGTTAGTTCAGCACCAAGAAAATGACAATACCAGTCAACCATTTCTTTAAAATTTCTAGTATAAAGAACTATGTGGGCAAATCGTGCAGGGGATATAGTTGTGTTTGGTTCAGGAACTTTAGAAGCTACTTCCATTATCAATACTCCATTCTAATCATTGATACAGATTATTTGAGATAATATAGCAGATTTAATATAGTTTATTAGTTTCTTAAAATGAATATATTTATAATAAGTAAAAATATTATAAACAATAGTTATAATTAATCTAATACTATACTTTAATTTAAATAGGTAAGTTTATGAAATATATTAGTTTTATTCATGTGAATAGAAGTTCATGGGGAACTTATGGGCCAGATGGCGGAATTATTGATTTAGGGGCAGAATTTATTAAAGATATTCCAACATTACGTGATTTTTTATCCTGTGATGTATCAATGAAAGCAAAGGTAACAAACTACTTAAACACTGGTTTTGGCGGAGGGGTAGGAAAAGCATCTGATTATCCCAAAAAAGATATTCAGCTGTTACCCCCCATCACCAATCCTAATAAAATTATTTGCGTAGGACTAAATTATCGTAAACATGCTAATGAAACCGGTAATCCTATTCCGAATTCCCCTATTTTATTTCCTAGATGGCCAGAAAGTCATGTTGGAGATTGCCAGACCATTCTTTTACCCCGTGAATCTCCTCAATTAGATTACGAGGGTGAGTTAGCCGTAATAATAGGTAAAAAAGGTAGAAGGATTATAGAAAAAGACGCTATGAATTTTATTGCGGGTTACAGTTGCTATAACGAAGGATCGGTAAGAGATTGGCAAAGACATTCATCTCAGTACTTACCTGGAAAAAACTTCTACCATTCCGGTGCTTTTGGCCCGTGCATGGTAACTTCCGACGAGATAGTTAATCCAGATTCTCTAGTTTTAGAGACCCGCCTTAATGGAAAAATAGTGCAACATGAAAGTGTTGCAGACCTAATATTTAAAATACCTAAGTTAATATCATATATTTCGACTTTTACGGAAATCTATCCCGGAGACGTAATAGTTACTGGAACACCAAGCGGAGTTGGACACGCAAAACAACCACCGCTTTGGATGAAGAACGGAGATACGGTAGAGGTCGAGATCACTAATATAGGTATTTTAAAAAACACAATTGAACTTGATTAATACTATTTGTGATCCATTATTAACGCCGCTCGTCCAGTAACTAAACCTTGATCAAGTCGTTTATGAACTGTCTCGGCCTCAGCAAGTGGATACGTTTCAGTCACTAATGGCCATACATCTCCGCGAGCACATAACTCTAGTGACTCAATTACTTGTTGTCGGCTACAATAACGACTCCCCATTAACTCGAGCTCCTTGGATAGCATTTTAGGGGCTGGAACCATAAATGGCTGAAGGGATCCACCCAAAGTCACAAACCGACCTCCAATACCAAGACAATCCACCGCTTGCTGCTGTGTACCTGTTGTTGAAACATAATCAATAGCTACATCTACTCCCTCGCCATTTGTGAGGTCCATAATCTGTTCAACTACTGAGTCTTCTGATGCATCAACCAGTAAATCTGCACCTAGTTCTGAACATACATCCAATTTATCTTTCATAACATCAATAGCAATCACATTAGCATGGGCCCATTTACACATCATCACCTGATGTACTCCTAGGCCTCCTCCAGCTCCAAATATAGCTACTGTATCAGTTGCCGCAACACGGGCACGACTTAGAACCTTATAAGGTGTAGCTATTGCATCGCTAATAACACCAACTTCAGCAGGTTTATTTTTATAATCTAAACCCTCGGGCAATTTTATAAAATTATAAACGGGTAACTTAATATATTCAGCGTATCCACCATCTATTTGACGCCCAATGTATCCTTTATTAACCGTAGAAATTGGAGCACGTCCATTCCGGGTCCATTTATCTTCTCCATCAATGAGATAAAAGTAAGCAGTTACCGGATCACCTACCTTGAGGTTATCCGGACCTCCTCCTCCGGAACCCACTTCAACTATTTCACCTGTGATCTCATGACCAATAATTATAGGAAAATTTGCCTTTCCTCTACCCGCTTTTATATGGTGTATGGTTAGCCCAGAACCGCATGCAAGAACCTTAGCCACCGCTTCTCCTGGCCCTGGAATTGGATCCGGTCTATCTTCTAGGGAAAAAGGATCTCCTCCTTTATATAAGATTTGTGCTTTCACTATATACTCCAATTTGGACGTTAAAATTGATTTATAAATAATAGTTTTATTATAAGAACTGGTGTCTAAACTTAAATCAATATATGAAATAAAGTAATATAATTTTTATCTTGAACAAAGTTGATTATGGCTGAATTTATTGTAGGAAGATTGTTTGGTTGGCACGACTTCTCCAGTGATGGAGATGATGTTTGGGTTATTCATATTAGTGACCCTGTTTTTATCATGAGAATAATTCATCGGCCTGACAATACTTTGCCAAATGGGGAATTAGCCGATTTTTATTTCCCTCTAGAGACTGATAACAATTTTGCTCTTGGAAATTTAATTTTTCTTGAACCGCGTCAAGCTGACCCAAGAATTATTGCGGAGCTAATAAAGGCAGCCATTTTGTCAATTTATGATGAAGAAGTTACTCGACGGCTAAGTTTCAATTCTTATAAATTTAATCCCTCCTCAATCAATATACAGTTAGAAGATATACCTTTAGGATACATTATTGGGGTGTATTATGAAAGTGATACAGAAATTACAGATGATTCTCCCTGGATCATTCATCTGGCCCCTCCCCCTTTTGCAATGCGAGTATGCGATCTCACTAACGAAGACCTAGCTCCTGAAGACATTTGGGCCTCTTTAGATGATGGCAATGTTTTAGGACACTTGCAATGGCTTACAAATCTGTCCTGCGAAAGAAATGATCTAAGAGTACGTGCAGAAATCGCTGCATCTTATATTTCTGACATAGCGGTTTTAATGATGAAGCAATTAATTCCGAGTGACTAAACAGTAATCTAAAAAGTGTATTTTAGTACAAGGTAATCAATCTGGTTCTGGTAAAGTATTACCTTTTTATAATTCTAATTGTTAGGTTTCAAAACAATTTTAGAGCTCTCTCTTTCCATCATTCTATCAATCCAAGAGTTTATGTTAGTAGTATCTTTAAGCAGTTGAACCCCTTCATTAGTCATCTTTAGATAATCTAAAGCAGGTAAGATTAAAAAGTCTGCTAAAGACACCTCACTATCAACAATATAATTTGATTTTTCTAAACACTCATCGAGTATTTTTAGAGGTTTTTCTGCGTCAGGGATGGTGTTTTTTATCAAATTTTCATCTGGAGACTTACTTAACAATCTTTGTATTACTATTACTCTTATGATTGGATTATCCATATAACAGAGATAGATTGATAGCCATTTGTTCAATAAAGCAAGTTTAGAGGGATTGTTAGGTTTAAGCTTTGGTCCAGAGAATGAATCATCTATATAATTTGTGATTGCCAGAGTTTCGTATAATAGGACTTCTCCATGTGTTAGAGCAGGAATTTTTCCCCAAGGATGGAGTTGCAATGCCTCTGGTGTTTGAGGATCGGTTGGGTCATGTTCAAAATCAACTTCTTTTTCATTAAGAACTAACAGACAAGTTCTAACAAAGTTGCTACGCAGACTTCCGTGAAGAATTAATCGTGACATAATACTCTCCTTTATTGATTAAAATTTAGCCTGTTTGCGAGACCCTTTAAAAATTTATTCTCAAAGCTGTTATAAAATAAAGTATTTTAAACGTCATATTCTACAAAACAAGTGTTCCCGAACCATACCTTTTAAAACTACCTTTGCAGGAAAAGCATGACAGCGAGGGCAGCAGGTATAATTTAGCAAGCCAATTGAATTGTAGAAGGTAGCCGTTTAGCAAATTCATTATAGCTCGTGGTAGGTTCGCCTGTTAACATTTCTAAAACGTCATTATTAAAATACGCAGTACCAAACTGATCAATATGATCATACATATTAGATAACTCCTGTAACTGATTTTTACTCAGACTTGAAAAAAAATGTGATGACCTCAAATCGTTAAAGGAACATTTTATTGCTCTAATTTTTACACCAAATGCCTCCGTAAGCGCTTCCGCCATATAGTGCCTATTTATCGGTTTTTTGGTACTACAAAGTTCATAGGTGGCACCTGAATGACCTTCCTCTATTAATATTTTAGAGACTGCCTTTCCTAAATCATCAATGTCTACAAACCCCATATTTCTATAAGGATTGTAAGGCAATCCAAACTCACCTGTCTTAACTATTTGAGGAAGTGACCATATGATATTTTGCATAAATTGTGTTGGCCTAATAATAGTATACTGAAGTCCAGATGATAATAATTCTGCTTCTAACTTCATCTTATTCCAATGGAATTCAATATTTGGCGCGTAGGGATAACTGACTCCGTGTAATACAAAACGATCAATACGTTTGGCTTTCGCATTTGCCATAAAACTACGAGACAGGGTAAGTTCGTTTGCTATAAGTCCTGGCGATATATGATATATAATTGAAACTCCATCCATAGCATTTGCTTGAACAGAAGCATCACGCATATCACCAACAAACGGCTTTGCCCCCAATTTCATTACTAAGTCAGCAGATTTCTCATTACTAACAAGAGCCCTTGGACTAAATCCTTTTTTAACTAGATGCTTTATAACAGATCGACCTGCAACACCGTTTGCACCACTAATTAATATCATAGAGCCCTTGTAATTATTTTACACATACCTTTGACCTTATCGTTACTTGAGTGCATTATTTAATAAATTTAGCTCGGAGAATTCTATAATGAAAACAGTTGATGTATCAAAAGAAGAGATGATAACACGTACTGCACGTTTTTCTAATTTAAAACCTTATAAGCAGACACAAAATGATGCAAACGGAATTCCTCCCGAAGCAATGGAAATGATTTCTGCTAAGAGCGTATACCCAGTAATGGTACCAGACAGCTGGGAAGGACGCAGTAGCATTGCTCCTGTAAAAGGAATACCTGGCCTTACAATTTCTTTAGCCGAATGTCCTCCAGGAGACAACCCAGGATTACACGTACATGAAAGTTGTGTAGAAAACTTCTTCTGTGTGAGAGGTAAATTTGAAATTACTTGGGGAGATAAAGGCGAAAATAGTACTATATTAAATCCTCTAGACTTTATTTCTGTGCCTCCAGGCGTAAGTAGGAATTTTGTAAACATATCTGACGAAGTAGGGTATCTATATGTTGTAATCCAAGTTCCTGAGGGCGACGCATTTGATAAGGTTGCATTCTCCCCTAGTATTGGAGAAAACATAGCAAAGAAATTTGGACCAAATACCGTTGATCAAATGAATAAAATAGGTGTTATTTTTAACGCGGGGATAGATCAATAAATATTAAAAATTCAAGAGGGTTGATAGATACGATCAAATACTCGTGAAAATGAATTTGGAGGTTTTCGCAAGAGCATAGATAACACCTTACTATTACCAGCCCTCATTCCACCTTTATTTATAAAATTATAATAAAGCTTTAGGTTATTTACTTGTTGGGGATTATATTTCTTTAGAAAAGAATCTTTTTCCGTTTTCTTAATGGGCAAATTAGTAAAGTTTATATTCTTGAATGACAAACTAGTTAATTCTTTCACAATATTAATACAGCTTATGGGAACATCAGTTCCACAAAGCTCGTAAGCCCCCCCCAAGTGAAAAGACTTTGTCAATAATGATGCAACGGCCTCGCCTACGTTCTTAATATCAACCCAAGATATCTTTACGTCTGGTTTGTAAGGTAATTCAAATCTTATATTTTCCGTTTCTTCAATCATCGAATCTAAGAAATTTTGCATACACATTGCAGGTTGGATAACAGTGAAAGGTAAATTACTTTTCATCAACAACATCTGTACTTGCATTTTATTCCAGTGTGAGGGCACCCCCTCTATATGCGGAGTAATTATACTATGGTAACCGATAAGTGATATTTCACAGTCTTGGGCTATTTTTATTATTTTATTGGCAATTTCCACTTCATCTAGTAACCATGGAGGACATATATGATAAATCCGATCTACAGCTCTTATTCCCTTTTCTAGAATAAATTTATCACGTATATCACCAATCAAAGATCGAGCACCTAGCTCTTCAATATCATACGTAGAAACATCATCAGGAACCAATCCATAAACTTCGACACCCAGGCGCACTAATTCACTTATCACGGTCTTCCCAGTTATACTATTCCCATCAGTTACTAATATTTTCATTAATATAATCTTACGTGTTTAATGAGATTTCATCCATTTCAACACTTTCGATAGCCACTGACCATCTGCTTTACCACTCTCATATGAAGCCTCTGAATGATCACAGTTATCTAATATTTGTGTTGTTACATCGCATCCCGCAGCTATTAATGCGTCCGTCATTTTTTTTGCCTGCGGTATTAGTGGCGGCAAGTCATCATCTCCCCAAGTAATATAAAAAGGAGGCGTATTAAAAATGGTATGCAGTGGACTAGCGTCAACATCATTAGCTCCGTTTTCTGCTAAAAATCTTGGACGCATCGCCATACCATTGTTCGGTGTAAAATCATAAACCCCAGAAATAGGTAACGCTCCGCAAATAACGTTCTCTGGAAGAGCTACTTTGTTTTGCCAATCGTTTCTAACAGCCATCCAAGATGCATAGTGTCCACCTGCCGAATGTCCACTTATAAATAATCTAGAAGAATCACCTCCATAAGAATGAATATTTTCATATATCCATTTTAAAGCCATTGATACATCTTCTATTCCAGTTGGCCACATAAATTTAGGCGCCAATCGATAACCAATACTAATAAACGTTATGCCCGCAGCATTCAGTGCTGGAGCCATAAATGCTACCCACTCCTTATAACCGTTAACCCAACCACCGCCGTGCATAAATGCTAAAACAGTTCCATTTGGTTCGGTGGATTCAAATACAGCCACTTCCTGATAGGGGTCCTGTCCATAAGAAAAAGACTGACCTTTAATCTCAGCACTAAGTCTTTGAGATTCAATATTATATTTTGTTCCTATTTCTGAAAACGGTTCTTGTGGCGGATAATCTTCTATTTTACGAAGCGTCATTTATCTTATTTCCCTTTCTACTACCATCGCATCCTCTACAATTTTTCCTTTTTCAATAATCATATTATCATCCAAAATAACAGTACAATCCTGCATTGGAACGTCATAATGGCCCTTAGTATTTCTTTGCCCTCCACCTTGAGTATTTGGCCCAGTAGAGAAAAGAAAATTACCAGGGAAAACCCTAGCTGATGCATGAGCTCTTTCAGGATCATCTCCATTTAATGCAATATTGTACCATCGAGCTTGAGGATTCATTCCCCAACCTAAATGAGATACCGCATAGGGGTCTATATCGTTTTCTGCTATCTTGTTATCGTCAAGCCAATCTTTCATTAGCTTGGCGTCTAATCCTCCTTCTATTTTACGAATAAATCCATCTCTTATTTCAAGCTTTACAGAATCATGAATATATCTACAGAAAGGTAGTACAACTATATCCCCTGATTTTAATATAACAGTTCCGTTTGCACTTCCTTCATTAGGAAACGTATGAGTATGCCCTACTCCCCAATGATCAAAATGAGCTGGTTCATCAGAAAAACCCCACTGACTCATTACTGGATATTCACCGCACTCATAGACTAAGTCAGTTCCCTCATCACTTAGTATTTGAATTTTTTTTGTTTTTTGCAGAAGATTATGAGCGTATATAACCGCTTCTTTTAGTCCTTTAGGGGCTAGTAGTGTTTCTAAATCATCAGGGGAATCAATAATCATCAGAAACCGAGTGCCAGTACTCATGACCTCCCTTAGCCAATTAGTAAAAAGAGGTATGTGAAGAGCTACTACAATATCAGCAGCAATTAACGCTTCCTTTACGCCCTTTGTAAGTCCAATAGTATCGACACCCACCTTAGTCCATGACGGAACCATATTAACACGCATCTCATATATATTAGCTTCTAATATTTCTGCAGCAGCAAATGCTGCTTGCACGTATTCAGGGCGAGTAGACATATCACTTAACAATACCATTGTTTCTCCAGCTTTCACTTTTGACATGGTGAATTGTTTTAGAAATAGACCTGGTAGCTTAGCTGGGTTTATTTCTTGGTGTCGAGAAGCTGCTGGAATACGCATTTTATATCTCCCTAGAACATTGACTCTAATTCTTAATCAATATTAGCATTTAGCACTAAATTTATTAAGTAATACTTAAAAAATAAAATTATATCATAGAATATATACTGCCATATATCGTAGAATGCTTTATCATTAATTCTATAATATTTAATAGATTGATTTTATGAAAGGAAACACCATCATGATGAAGGCTTTCACAGAACAAAAAATGAAAAGATGGGCTGAACAGCGATGGATACTCGATGCTATCATATCCAGCGTAGGTATGGAATGGGATCAGCCTCGTTTAGGGTACACTATGTTTCCTTGCGGTCCTGACGCAGTTGGTGATTTTCGCACGGTGGGCATGCGTGTTAAAAAGTTTAACGATATGCACCGAGAATTTGCAGGTGCTGCAAAACGTCGAGAGATAAAAGCTCAGTCATTTGAAGAACAAGAGCGCTATGTATCGGCACGCGAAAGTTATTTTATTGCTTCCCTTTTATACTCTGCCGCCAGATGGCCCATCTTTGAGGCTAACGATCTTCACATTCAATACAATAAGCAAATGGTAATGTGTTATGATAAATACATAAAATATGCTCCGCGACCTATTGAACGCGTAGAAATTCCATTTGGCGATAGTTTTTTACCTGGATTTTTAGCACTTCCACACGAACCAAAAGAAGGAGAAAAGTTTCCTTGTGCTATTGGAATTGACGGAATGGACGGATCCAAAGAGATTATGTGCTCTATGTACGGTGATAAAATGCTAGAGCGTGGCATGGCTAGCTTTGTTTATGATGGCCCTGGTCAAGGGGAATGCCCAGTAAACGGTCTATACGTAACAAAAGACAATCACATGGAAGCTGCTCAAGCAGTTTACGATTGGCTAATACAACACCCAGCTATAGATAAAGATCGTCTAGTTATCTTTGGTATAAGTTTTGGATCATTTTTTGGACTACAAGCTGCAGCACAGCTTGGTGATAAAGTCAAAGGTGCCGCAGTAAGCTTTGTTTGTCATGAACCAGGTTGCTACACCATATTTAATATGGCAGCCCCATCATTTAAATTACGGTTTATGTTTATGAGTAATTATGATGATGAAGATGATTTTGATAAATTTATCAGTGAATTTTCCTTGAACCCTGTATTAAATAATATTACTTGCCCTGTTCTTATACAAGCAGGACAAGATGAAGAGCTAAGTCCAATTGAATGTACCGACGATGTCGTTAGTAAACTGAATGGACCTAAAAAGCTTGTTTACTACGAAGGAGAACGTCATGCCATTGGTGGAGGAGCGGCGGCATACCTCGGTGAAAATTGGTATTCAA
>Ga0114993_10001053_pt1 | contig 31818 bp, 27 predicted proteins | sample ArcticOcean_MG_C_FD_87042 | JGI IMG/M metagenome (GOLD analysis project Ga0114993, IMG submission 87042) | Marine microbial communities from western Arctic Ocean - ArcticOcean_MG_CB2_150 | ecosystem: Environmental > Aquatic > Marine > Oceanic | place: Arctic Ocean: Canada Basin | collected...
CAAAAGATTTTCCGCGAAGTAGACGTTGTACTGTTTTCCCCAGTTCTATTCTGTACGTTTCAAAAAATGCACTGAACTCTTCGCGTCCATATTCTTTTGCATCGTAATTTTCACGCGTTGCAGTTGAAAGCACTTGTTCGTATAACAAATCCCAGTCACGGTCTCGTAAACAAATCAGTGTTTGTTCTAAAACATGTTCAGGCAAAATTGCTTTCAGGGTTACTTCACCTGTAATTTCATCTTCAGTTCTCAGCTCAATTCCGTCTAAATAATCTGCAACTGCTTGGCTGGTTGTTCCCCCAACAGTGGAGTACCTGATGATCGTACCATCCTCTTGAACAATTTCGTCTGGCATCTCCTTACCCATTGCGTAATGCCACGCAGGTCTTTTGTGGTACTCAACTCGTTGCGTTTTACAACCTGCCAGCGCAATAATAAGTATGACTAAAAAAAATCGCATTTAATGTCCGTGCGTATTACTTGAAATGTGTGGTCCAGCATCAAGGTCAAAAATAAATGGTGCAGTCCAGAGTTGGCTTGTGTTGGTGAGACGTTTACTTGTCCACATCAATACGTTGCCCGGAGCATTAAAGGCTGGCAATCCATCAAATCCATCAGCATGTGTCACTCGACGCTTGCGAGTCCCATATCGCGTTGTGCCATCGTGCTCACCACTGTCTGCATCACAAACATAGAGTTCGTAATTGTGGTGACCTACTTCGCTTGTTGCATAAATGAGGAACCTTCCACTTGGGTGCCAGAACGGTCCCCAATTCACATGTACATTGTCAGTCAATTGATGTTCACTTGAAATGCCGATGATTGCACCATCTTCATTGAATGCGAGTTCCGCAACGTAGAGTTGCAATAGATCGTTACCCCGCCTATCCGAGCGATACACAATCCGTTTTCCATCGGGAGAAAAGAAAGGTCCCCCGTCATATCCATCATCACCAACGATGAGCCGGGTAGTTCCTGTTTTCAAATCGGTGACATATATATCACCGCCACCACTTTTGAGTGAACAGTACAAAAGATGGCGAGAGTCAGGACTCCACGATCCTTCTGCTAGGTAATGTTCATTATCAGTGACAAGTTCAGTAACTGTATTGTTCTTTGCGAGATCGCACGACACGATGTTCATCTTTGGGGGAAATGCCCAGCGGTAACGCCCCGATTCTCGTTGATAACCCGGGATGTCCTCTTCAACAAGTGGAGTACCCGTCGTGGCGAACAAGACAGTTGATTTTTCGGTAGGGTGAAACCAACCACACGTGCTTGCGGAACCCTCGTTGCTGATTCGTTTAACATTGATCAGACCTGTGATGGTGCCCGACTCGTCAAAAGTGAGATCACCGAGGTACATCCCATAGTTGTCGTCTGGGTCTTCACCCTCTTCTGGGTGCTCAATTGCTTGGAATATAACACGTTTTCCTGCGGGATCAAAATAACTCTCACCAGCCTTTAGAAAGACAGTAGGGTCTGTAAGCAGAACAGGTGTACCAATATTGTTCACCTCATCTGGGTGTAAATCCTCGCTCATAGTAATGAGAAGGGTAGATAAGAAAACAATATAATACGATATCATTGGTGGACTCCTTGAACGATTCAGCAGCACATTCTACGAAGTATGATTATACGCCGCATGGCGTTCCAGTCATCTACCGTGATGAATCAATTGTTGTCTTGAATAAGCCCACGGGATTGTTATCTGTGCCAGGCATAGGCTTTGAAAAACGAGATTGTGTTGCGGTGCGAGTTGCATCAGCAGTTGAGGGTGCACGTATTGTTCACAGGCTTGATCGAGATACTTCTGGTGTGATGATTATGGCAAACGACAAAACTACTCATCGAGAACTTAGCAGGCAGTTTCAAGATCGAAAAGTAGAAAAAACATACGAGGCAGTTGTGTTTGGAGTTGTTGAAGAGGCTGCAGGTTCGATTGATTTACCAATTCGAAAGGATATGGAAAATCCTCCAAGACAGTGCGTCGACCATGAACAAGGAAAACCATCGCTGACGAACTGGAAAGTCATCGAGCGAATGGAAGATCGTACGCGGCTCGCGTTATACCCAAAAACTGGGCGATCCCACCAACTTCGATTGCATTTACTTAAAATCGGTCACCCCATCCTTGGGGATGACCTGTATGCAACGATCGAGCAACAGGCGATGGCCGACCGTCTACTGCTACACGCAGTTTCACTTTCTGTTGTACACCCAGCGACATTGAAGAGCATGACCTTCGAATCACCAGCCCCTTTTTAATTGACTCGCAGTCAATTAATTTCTGGGTGAAACTTAGGTAATGTGGGATCTTTTTTTAGTAAAAAAAACGGCACGAGTGCAGGAGCATTCGTGCCGTTTGCTTTAAGAGTGCCCGTGGGGTTACGCCTCAGAAGTTTCAGGTTCTTTCTCTGCTTCAGGCTCTTCTTTCTGCGTTGAAGTAAAGAACAAGTGATCGTCACCCTCTTTGTGGGTAATATCGATGCGATCACCGCTTTTGTAATCGCCTGCGAGCAACGATTCAGCCATTGGATCTTCGATGAAACTACTCAATGCACGTCGCAAGGGCCGAGCGCCAAAATCGGGGTTGTAACCTTTTTCGATGAGGAAATCTTTAGCATTTTGGTCAAGGTGCATCTCCATGCCCTTGTCCTTTAGCCGCGAATCAACTTTCCGAAGTTCGATATCAACGATCTGATAGAGGTCGTCCTTGGTGAGTGGTCGGAAGACGATGACGTCATCAAGACGGTTGATAAACTCAGGGCGGAAGTACTTTTCAGTTTCTGCAAGGAGTTGCTTTTGAAGTGTTTCATAATCAATGGCTTCTTCGCGTTTGCCAAAGCCAAACGACTGTCCACCCTTAATCAAATCAGCACCGATATTCGATGTCAGAATGACGACGGTATTACGGAAGTCAACTTGTCGGCCAAACGAGTCAGTCAACCGTCCTTCTTCCATGATTTGAAGAAGCATGTTGAAGAGATCACCATGGGCTTTTTCTACTTCGTCAAACAACACGACTGAGTATGGATGGCGACGAACTTTTTCGGTAAGTTGTCCGCCTTCTTCGTACCCAACATATCCGGGAGGCGCGCCGACCAAACGTGAGATTGAGTGTTTCTCCATGTACTCTGACATGTCGAGGTAAATCATTGAATCGGTGTCACCAAACATGAAGTCTGTGAGTGCTTTTGCAAGAAGAGTTTTACCGACACCAGTTGGTCCTAAGAATAAGAACGAGCCCATTGGTCGATTCGGATCCTTAAGTCCACTGCGTGCTTTACGAATCGCACGTGCGATTTTCGTGATAGCATCGTGCTGGCTAATAACAGTGTTGTGTAATTCATCTTCAAGGTGAAGCAATCGTTCTGATTCACCTTCTTCAAGTCGAGTCAGCGGAACACCAGTCATACTAGACATGACTTCAGCGATGACATCTTCATCAACAATTCCGTTGACTTCGTTCATCTTCTCTCGCCATTCTTTTTGAATGGTGTCTTTTTCCTTGCGGAGTTGTTCTGCTTCGTCACGAAGTGAAGCGGCGGCCTCATAGTCAGCATTTTTTACGGCTTCGTCCTTCTTGACTTTGAGAAGTTCAAGCTTTTCTTCAAGATCAGCCATTGAAGGGGGCTTTGTCATTGATTTCAGTCGTACACGGGCGCCGGCTTCGTCAATCACGTCGATCGATTTGTCTGGTTGTACTCGCGAGGAAATATACCGGTTTGATAAATCAACAGCGGAAACGATTGCTTCATCAGTAATCTTCACGCGGTGGTGTTGTTCATACCGCTCACGAAGACCCTTCAATATAGCGATAGTGTCTTCCGTATTTGGTGGATTAACAGTGATGGATTGAAAACGTCGTTCAAGCGCTGCATCTTTTTCAATGTACTTACGATATTCATCAAAAGTCGTCGCACCAATACATTGTATTTCTCCACGGGAAAGTGCAGGCTTCAACACATTTGATGCATCGATGGCACCCTCAGCACCACCAGCACCAACAAGCGTATGAAGTTCGTCGATAAAAAGAAGAATGTTCTTCGCACGTCGAACTTCGTTCATGACTGCTTTGATACGTTCTTCAAATTGACCGCGGTATTTCGTACCGGCAACCATCATCGCAAGGTCGAGTACAACAACACGTCGATCGTGCAACAAGTCTGGAACTTCACAGGCAATGATGCGTTGAGCGAGTCCTTCAATGATGGCAGTTTTGCCAACACCAGCTTCACCAAGCAAAACAGGGTTGTTTTTTGTACGCCGACAAAGAACTTGAATGAGCCGTTCGATTTCGTTGTGCCGACCAATGACTGGATCGAGTTCATCTTTCTTTGCTAATTCAGTCAGGTCTCGACCAAAACTATCGAGGGCAGGGGTCTTACTTTTTCCACGCCCCCGTGGCGATGGCCGCCCGCTGTCACCCTCAGATGGCATATCTTCTTCTTCGCCACTCATTTCGACACCACTATCAACGCCCGCTCCAAGAAGATTCAAAACTTCTTCACGGACATCATCAAGTTTCAATCCAAGGTTCATCAAGACCTGAGCAGCAACACCGTCTTGTTCGCGGAGCAAGCCAAGAAGAAGGTGTTCGGTGCCAACATAATTATGGTTGAGCGATCGAGCTTCTTCGATCGCATATTCGATGACTTTTTTCGCACGTGGGGTTTGTGGTAATTTGCCCATTGTGACCATATCTGGTCCACTTTTGACGAGTTTTTCTACTTCTAGTCGAACCTTGCGAAGGTCAATTTCAAGGTGTTTAAGTACATTGGCACCAACCCCTGAGCCTTCCTTCACGAGCCCGAGCAAAATATGCTCGGTGCCTATGTATTCGTGGTTAAAGCGTTGGGCTTCTTGATTTGCAAGAGCCATTACTTTTCGAGCGCGATCTGTCAGTCTTTCAAACATAGTGTTCAGTTCTCCACCCACATGATATGCGGGATACATTCCACGGGCTACATCAAGAGCCCTCATCTATAACAATCGGTGCAAGAGGCGTTCCATTTGAGTAGATCTTCAATTTTGACTAATAAAAGTCAGATAGTCACAAATTTACTGTCAATGGCAGTGAATTGCTGCCATTCTAGGGGTCTTGCTAGAGGTTGTACGCGAAGCGATGTGCCAATCTGGCATAAACCAATGAGCTACACGACACCATTTCGAAGGTGGATCATCTTAGTCCCGCGGTTTGCAATCTGTTGCTCATGGGTCACCATGACAATTGTGAGTCCATCTTGATGCAGTCCTTGCAAAACATCGAGAATTTCATCTCCGGTCGATTCGTCGAGATTCCCCGTTGGTTCATCTGCAAGTAGAACTTCGGGTTCGTTCACAAGTGCTCGGGCAATCGCAACTCGCTGGAGTTCACCGCCGGAAAGTTCCCGTGGTCGATGCAGCATTCGGTGGTCAAGACCAAAGCGAGTAAGCAACAAAATGGCTCTCTCGCGAGCACCATCGGTATTCGTTTTTCTTCCGCCAATCATTGCAGGTAGTAACACATTTTCGAAGACGCTTAATTCAGGAAGCAGGTGATAAAACTGGAAGACAAAACCAATGTTCTTGTTTCGATAGACATTGATTTCTTTGTTTGACTTATCCCAAACAGATTCACCTTGAAACAAAACTTCCCCACCATGTTGATCTGGTCGATCAAGACCCCCCAACAAGTGTAACAATGTTGACTTTCCACACCCGCTTGAACCAAGCACTGTTACCCAATCACCTTGTTGAATGTCGAGCGTTGCGCCATGTAATACTGGAACTTTTGTTTTGCCAAGGTGGTATGTTTTATGCAAATTAATGCCCTGAAGAAGTGGTGTGCTATTCATGACGCAACGCCTTCACAGGATCAGTATCTGCAGCTTTCGCAGCAGGAATAACTGCACCAAGTAAGCAAAACAAGACTGCTCCAATAAGAGTGGCCGACGCCGAAGGCCAATCAACGTTATTTGGAATGATCGAGAAGTAATAGACTGACGCATCCCAAATAACAATACCACCTTGCTGCCTTACAAAAAGAACGAGCCCGCCAATGCCGCCAAACGTAATTACAGATAACAGCCCCACAACAATAGGAAGTATTTCTCCGCGTCGCCCTCGAACAACTGCAACCCAAAGAGAAGCAAGTGAAATGATAAATGCGACAATGGCTATCGCAATCGGTGGGGAACCCATTGCAGAATGAATTTCGTTAATATTTTTTGTGACGAGCCAGCCCAAAAGTAGCCCTAGTAACGAGCCTAAAACACCAATGATTCCACCGTACCGCAAAAATATCCAGACAATGCCTGCGCGTGACGCACCAAGACTTCGAAGGATACCGATGTCCCGAGTTTTTTCGAAGACGATCGCCCAGAAAATTGACAGGATTAACGCTGCGACAACCAAGTAAATAATCGAGAAAAGCGTACGCATTAATTCCCGTTCTTTTTCAACAGGTCCAGTAAAACTTTTTTGTTGTTCTCTCCATGTGTGGATAGACAAACTCGGATCACTTCTTGAAGGTGGAAGTACATTTGTTGTTCCGCGAAGTGACTCTCTAAATTCATCGTAGATTTTCACAGCAATTTGCTGTAATTCTTCTGCAGTGACGCCTTGTGCTCCACGCATCAAAACACTAGTTGCTCGCGCGGGATCAATTCCGACAATGATCGTTGGATCATCAACATCAACAAGTTCTGCTGCATCAAGGTGCAATAGTTGTTGGGCAGTTTCGATTGGAACGAAAATACGAGAACTGTCAATCAAAAAAACACCCGACTGAAATTCGTTTGTAAAGGGCATGATGATCGATTCAGGTTCAATCAGACCGCCATCAGAAGCAATGGGTAACATCGTGAGCGTGCCTTCGTAACGGGGCAACCACCAATAGTCATTTCGTACGACGGAGTAAGAACCATCTTGCTGACGTTCATTACCATCTGAAACGTGTAATCCTGCAACGATTCCTGCTTTTCCACTTCGAGTGAGGGCAAGTCCTTGTCCAAGCAACTTCTCTGGATGTTGCAAACGCTCGTCGTAGGCGTTGATGAGGTTCCACTGTTCATCGGAAAGTTGTTCTTGCATTGCTGACCACAAGTCGGTGAATTGGTAATTCATGGTCGAACCCGCACCCTCGACAGTGTCGATCAGTAGTTGCTGTTTTTCTTCCGACATTGTTTCCAACAATGCACTTGCATTGGCAGAGACTGCATCAAATAACAACCAATCTAACTGCTGTTTACTTGGCGATTTCCAATGAAGAGAGTCGTTAAAGCCGGTGACCTTTGTAAAAGAAACTGGATCGATTCCCCAGACTTGTACAGTTTCACTTTGTTTTGCCCTCGTGTCGGGATAAGGCATACGGAGAAGTCCCCAACCATCAACAATTGGTGTCGCAGCCGTTACTTCTGGATTCTCTTCAAGTTTATCAACAAGAATTTCGTAATGAGGAATACCAGAAACGCCGTACGTGACGATGACATCGCCCATCAGTGTTTTGCCAGCCGATTGCACCATGTCGAGAAATCCCGTCATGACCGACACAACAACAATCACAAGTGCGACGCACAAGCCCACGGCTGCTATGGCAATTAGGGGGATGACGCGACTCAATAGGTATCGATTTGTGAGGAGTGTTTGATACACGAAGTGCCCATCGTACTATGAGTTGGAAGAAGCGTACTTTTTTAGTAGTGTCTTTGGACATCCAATGTCAACGACGGCAATCTCGCCAACGTACTCTAAAGTTGTTTCATGCATAAAACCCTGCTTCAACCCGACGAATGTGATGGTAAGCGAAGCCTTTACGCAGATTCCAAGGGGTTGACCAGTATCGCAATCGAGTCCAGATGGAATGTCAATAGAGATGATTTTTGCAGAGTATCGATCAAGCGATGTGATAACGGAATGAGCTGGCGGTCGGACTTCTCGGTCGATTCCCGTGCCAAGGATGGCGTCGACAATGATTGTGGCACTCTCAAGGATATCACCGGAAAAATCTACGAACGGTATCTGCATATGCTTTGCAGTAGTGGCATTTTCAATGGCATCTGGTGTTTTTGGTTCTGATATTGAAACGAGAGTGACACGCAGTCCTTGGTTATAAAGATGCCGTGCGATGGCAAACCCGTCACCGCCATTATTTCCAGCACCGCATACGACGACGATATGTTGAAGTTCTTCATCGCTACACGTTCCTAGGATTACTTCAGCAGCGCCCCGTGCCGCATTTTCCATAAGCACAATCCCGCGCATGCCATAGACCTCTATTGCATCTCTATCAATGTTGCCAAGACCCTTTCGTGTGAAGATATACTGTTCGTGTTTTTCATGATTTGTCATCGTTATAGGAATGATACAGAGGTAGAATGCCCATCTTGATGGTCGCAATAGAAATCATTTCATGGATTTTGGGTATTGTCGTGACTGGATCATTACTTTTTTGGTTGGGGCTTGCGTATCGACTTTGTTCAATGGTTCGAACGAAAGCAACAATACGAGAAGGGCTGAAACTTCCTGCACCAACGGATGAATCAGTGACTATCGTGATTCCCGCCCACAATGAAGAGCGGGTTATTGATCGATGTGCCACGTCGTTGAGAAACCAAACACACAAAAATATGCAAATCATTTTTGTTCTAGATCGTTGCAATGATCGCACTCTTGAGCTTCTTCAAAAACACGCCAATGAAGACGATCGAATTACTATCATTGAGAATGACAACTGCCCAGAAGGATGGGCTGGAAAGTGCAACGCCGCACATATTGGCGCAGCAAAAGCAACTGGGGACTGGTTGTTATTTACAGATGCCGACACCAAATTTGACAAGGAACTTGTTCGCTGTGCAATCGCTTCTGCAATCAAACGCGATGCAGCACTCCTCAGTATTCTAAGTACGCTGACAATCAAAAAAACATTTGAACGAATCGTGCAACCAATTGCCAGCACGTTTCTTGTTCGTCAATACCCCGTTGATCGAGTGAATCGAGAGCACCGTTCGCGTCCTTTTGCAAATGGTCAATTCCTTCTATTTTCAAGAAAATCCTATGAAGAAATTGGTGGTCATGAAGCAGTCAAGGAAGCACTATTAGAAGACATCGCTTTTGCAAAAACAATTACTCGAAATACGACAGGGCGTGTACAACTGTTATTTGCTGATGGATTGTTGAAATGTTCGATGTACCCTACTTTTGAAGCATTTCGAATGGGTTGGAAGCGTATTTATATTGAGTCTCACAACAGAGACATGCGAAAACTTAAAAGATCAGCGTTCACAGCAATCCTTGTAGGCGTATTGATGCCACTTATATCAATTGCTGGAGTCGCAGTTGGCTATGAAAATTCACCATCACTCTTTTGGACGTCAATACTATCGGTGATTGCATTTGTGTTTGTGATTGCGTGGCTCTATCAGATCAATGGTGCGCCACTGATTTTTGTCGTGTTTGCACCAATAGGCGCAGTGGTTGTTGCTTGCATCTTGTGGAGCGCTGCTTCAATGTTAAAAAACAGGATTCCTATTTGCTGGGGTGGGCGTGAATATATTTTGGAACCAAGAACATAATGAGAATCTTGTTAACAAATGATGATGGCATTCGAGCTCCCGGAATCATTGCGCTGCATAAGGCACTAGAAGGCCTAGGCGAATTGGTGGTTATTGCTCCAGAAACAGTGCAGTCTGCGACAAGTCACGGCATTACGTATACGAAACCGTTAATGACACAATATGTTGATGTAACAGCGGGTATGTCAGGAACTGCTGTCGATGGGCGACCTGCAGATTGCGTGAAACTAGCAATGCGTGCATTGTGGGAAGAGCGTTTTGGAGAAGGAACAAAGCCCGACTTAACCATCAGCGGTATGAACAGTGGTTCAAATGTTGGGATAAACATTATTTATTCTGGCACCGTTGCAGCAGCAATAGAATCAGCATTTCTTGGTGTACCAGCGATTGCGGTAAGTTTGCATCTGAAAAGCAGAGAAAACATTTGTTATGACAGGGCAGCCGAAATTGCAAGGGAAGTGATTGATCGCGTGTTGCAGAACCAACTTGATCCACACGAAGTTGTGAACATTAATGTTCCCGCTTGCGAAACACCCGACATGGCGATGCCGACGATAAAAGTTGTTGAAATGAACAAGGCAGGTGATCTTGGTCATTACGACAAACGACAATGTCCTTACGGTCGTATCTATTACTGGGCAGCTGGTGATGGGATGGCATTCGCACACACCGCAAAAGGAAGCGATGTCGAAGCACTCAAAGAAGGATACGTAACTGTTACCCCTCTTGATTATGTGTTGACCAATACCAGCCGTATGTCGTTGTGGGTAGAACGTTTTATATAAACTGACCCTAGTTCAGTTTATTTAACGTGAAAAAGAAATGTGAATAGTGATTTTGAAGGTTCCCTCTTCAGCAAGGGCGTTAATCTTGTCACCCGCTGCCCGCCAGCGGTACAAACTTGCAACAAGTGAGCGATCGATGGAAGCAGATCCAGTGCCACTGATGACTTCAACATCGACAGGTCGACCACGATGATCGATCACTAAAAGTGCAGTCAACCCCCTTGGAGCGTTTGTAACCGATTGATGTGCTGTGAATGAGGGTCTTCTTGGACGAAGAATGATTCCCTCTGCAGCAATTGGGCGTCCTGTTTTCCAGTTTTCTCTTGGAACTTCTACAATTGATGTGGGATCGGATTCAAGTTCAGAAGGTTCTGCAACTTGCAGTGTTTCTTTTTCTGCATTCTGTTCTTGAATTTCTATTTTCCTACTCATGGAGGGAGGAGATTTTGAACCGAATGAAATTTGAAGATCCCGCAATGCGCCGAGTAATTTTGTAGCACCATCGACGATTGGAGCGATGGTTATTGTCAATTTATCGAATTGGGAGGAGAAATCTTTTGGTTTTGATTTCACAGCGTGTTGTTTAAGTTGCATGGCTGCTTGCTCAACTTGCGAAAGCCTTGCAAGATGCTTTTCGTAGTTGTCATAACCAATCCAAGTCAAAGTTGATGCTTGAGACTCCTCAATCCCAAGCACAATTTCTGGTTGTTCAAGTTGAGGAGTTTCAAGGTGCGATGCATCGGGAGGTGGAGCAAAAGGGGTATGGAATCGCTTGTTGGTAAAGAGTGGAATAGTAGCAAAGTGAATTGCAAGTGATGCTACGAACGCGAAAAGCACTGGTATTGCATCACGGGGCAGCATCGATACTTTCCTCATTTGGTGCACCGACCAAAAATACTTCTAGGTTTTCTTCGCGTAAACGATCCCACGCTCCAGTGAGCAAGGGGCCTCGATCTACTACTGAATGCCCGTCTTCCATGATCAAGTAGAGCACTGCTTCTGGTTTCTCTGATAATTTGCTTCGAACACTATTGATCAGTCCATCGAGGGTGACGACGTTTGTACCAACGTACAGGTTTCCATCAACGGCGATCGTGATTGAAACTGCCTGTTTTGTTGTTGCTGCTTCACCAGAAATATACGATTCAAATGGGACAGGAAGCACCTCAGCACGAACCATCAACACCATTGCATAAATGAAAAAAGTGAGTAATAAAAACACAACATCAATGAGCGGCATCATTTCAATCCGCGTGTCGTGTTCAGTGCGCCGCAAAGGCCGCATACAGTTACTCTCCGACCATCAGACTCGTGAGAGCCGTGGTGGTGTCTTCGATAAAGGTAAAGACTTGATCCAACCCAGTAGCAAGCATTGTTGACCAGATGCCGTCGTTGATGTTACAGATAATCATTCGGCGATCTTTTTCAGCAAGCAATTTTTTACATTCGATTAACGCACCAAGATTTGACGAGTTCAGCGTTGAAACTTGTTGCAAATCAATGATGACATCAGGAACGAGGATGTCGCTGTTTTTCAATTTCAAACGCAGCGAATCTGTATCTTCAGAAAAGTCGGGTTCATTTTGAAGTTCAAGGATAAGGACATCTTCGGACCATTGATTCAGTGTCATGTCTTGAAGGATACCTTAAGATTGCGGGCTGAGGGTAGAAAAGTCTCCTCGCGATTTTGGTTTAAACTTGCGTTGGCATATCGAAATCTGCAGTTAGAGAAACGATCCCGCGGATAGTTTTCATGTTGCAGACTTATCAACTTCCGCGGGTTCGCCAGAACCTTCAATTTTTGCAGCAGCAATCAAACGATCCCCATCTTTGAGGTTGATTACTTTCACACCCTTGGTATTTCGACCAATGGTTCGGATGTCACTTGCAGCAATTCGAACCAGCATGCCATTTGCAGTTATAAACATGAGGCTATCACCATCTCGGACGGCGCGAATGTCTGCTACAAGGCCATTTCGATCACCAGTTTTGATATCTCGCCGACCCTTACCACCGCGACCCTGTGGTCTTGTTGAACCATCCTCGCTGCTTCGAACGAGATATTCTTCCATCGGTGTTCGCTTGCCAAATCCATTCTCAGTCATGGTCATAAGGTCAGCATCATCTGCTGCAAGCACGGCGCCGATGACTTTATCGTCTTTTGCAAGGTTAATTCCTTTTACACCTGCAGCAGTTCTACCCATCTGACGAGCATCGTTTTCGTCGAATCGAATCGACATGCCTTGCTTTGTTGCAAGAAGCATATGACCTGTACCGTCGGTTTTAATGACATCGATCAGAGCATCATCTTCGTTGAGATTAATTGCTCGAATTCCACCTTTATTCACGTTGTGATAATCCGCGACAGCCGTTCGTTTCACTTTGCCATTGGCAGTTGCAAAGACTAGAAATTCTTGGTTGTTGTCAAAATCCTTGATAGCGCGAACAGTAACAACCTGTTCGTCATCTTTAAAGTTCAACAAATTAACCAACGCTCGCCCCCTACTTGTTCGTGTTGCCTCTGGGATTCGGTAGACCTTTAAGTTAAATACGCGTCCAGAATCTGTAAAGCAAAGTAAATCGTCATGCGTTGATGCAACAAAGATGTCTTCAATGAAGTCACCATCACGAGTTTCGCCACCCTTAATACCGCGTCCACCTCGACCCTGTTCTCTAAACGTATCAATTGGAAGACGCTTGATATATCCTTGATGCGAAATAGTGACGCAAACATCATGTTCGGTAATCAGTGCACCATAATCAAACTCTTCTTCTTCCGCTTCGATGAATCCAGTGAGACGAGGTGTTGAGAATCGCTCTTTCATTTCAAGGCAATCTTCTCGAATCATTTCAAGTACTATTTCTTTGCTTGCAAGAATTCCAGTGTAATAATCTATTTTTTCGAGTAACTCGGCGTAATCGCTTGTGAGTTTTTCAATTTCAAGACCAACAAGTTGGATCAATCGCAGCGATCCAATTGACTCGGCTTGTACTCTTGAAAGAGAAACGCCATCTTTAGCAGCTTCAATGAGTCGGTTTGCAATAAATTTTGCGTACTCGTGTGTCTCAGGAATCGTAAAAGCGCGGGCAATCAATTTATCAATCGCTTCTTCACGTGTCCTGCTACCTCGAATTAATGCAATGACTTCATCGATTTCGCAAACTGCGTAAATCAAACCCTCGAGTTTATGCGCCGCTTTGCGTGCTTCGCGAAGCAAGTGCTCAGATCTTCTACGAATCACTTCTTGACGGTGACCAACCCAGCAGTCGATCAGAGCACGAAGAGGAAGAGTTTGTGGCCCTCCACTGACAAGTGCAATGTTAATGACCGAAACAGTTGATTGCAGCGGGGTGTATTGATACAACTGTCGTTCAACAACAGATGGTTCCGCGCCACGTTTGAGATACACAACAATTCGGGTTCGCCACTTCTTTCCCGAGAAGTTTTTGATGTCAACAATGTCATTGATACGACCGGATTTTGCACATTCAACAATTTTTTCAATCAAATTGTTTTGAACAATTTGGTAGGGTATTTCGTCAATGACAATGGCTTGTCGTTTGCCAATTTCTTCGTGATGCACACGGCCTCGAACTTTGAACCTACTGCGGCCAGTTGCATAGGCGTCCAAAACACCACGTTTACCAACAATCACACCACCAGTTGGGAAGTCAGGCCCCGGAATAATTTCAAGTAATTCTTGCAGCGTTAACTCTGGATTATTAATGGTTGCGATGATGGCATCGCAAACTTCACCAACATTGTGTGGAGGCATGGAACACGCCATGCCAACGGCAATACCATTTGAACCATTGACGAGTAAGTTAGGAAACCTGCCCGGAAGAACTGTGGGTTCCATTCTGGTTTCATCGTAGTTTGGTTTAAAATCCACAGTACCAAGTTTGATATCAGCGAGCATTTCAACCGCCGCGGCGGTCATTCTTGCTTCGGTATACCGCATGGCTGCGGGTGGGTCACCATCAATCGAGCCAAAGTTTCCCTGCTTGTCGACAAGCATTGTGCGCATCTTCCAATTTTGACCCATGTTGACCAATGTTGGATAGATGACAGATTCGCCGTGTGGGTGGTAATTGCCGGAAGTATCGCCTGCAATTTTTGCACACTTCCTATGTTTTCGTCCTGGCGAGAGGTTGAGGTCATGCATCGCCACAAGAATTCGACGTTGTGAAGGTTTTAATCCATCGCGTACATCAGGCAACGCTCGATCCATAATGGTGGACATGGCGTACGTTAAATAACTATCGTGCAACTCTCTTTCAATGAGTTGTTCAACAACATGCCCGAGGTTCGAAGGTAGATCCTCGGCGTCATCTGGGGTGTTATTTTCAGGTTGTTTTGGTGCCTCACTCATTGCAGGTGCGAACCGCCTATTGTACCTGAAAGGCTTCCGTATCGCTTCGTGATGAGCCGTTTTGCGAGCTAGTTTTTGGGCTTATTTTTCGCAACGAAGAAGCATCAAATGCTCAGCATTACCGCTCCCTTTTTTGGATGATTTTTTTCCACGAATTGGCGACATTGTTTCAGCAATGATACGGAGTCCCATCGCTTCAATCTCACTTCGAACTCGGCGCAATACATGTTGCACCATCTCATCTGAGAGGCCAGAACTCACGGATTCTTGTGTTTTTTCTTCGTTTGTCAATTCATAATGCGGTTTCACTAGCGTGATGATTTGTCCACTTTTTGTCCATTTTTTTGCCGCTTCAATAGCAAGCGTTTGTTTCGTCCAACCAAGGTCAACAACAGCCAAGTCAACAGCTTCAGTGGGCTCAAAATGTAGGACATTTGTTCGCTCCATTGTGATGACTCTTTCGTCGCTGCGGAGTTTCCATGCAAGCGTGCCATACCCGGTGTCAACTGCGAATACTTTTAATGCACCGCTTTGCAAAAGGCAATCAGTAAACCCACCAACATTACACCCAAAATCAACACAAGTCATGTTTGTCACATCAAATTGAAACGTTTCGAGCGCGTGCGCAAGTTTCATTCCTGCCCTTGAAACAAACGGGTGCTCAGACACCGATAATCGAAATTCCAGCGATATTTGCAGCGTCGATTACCGCTGGTTTGTCAAGAAGGATGACATTGTTTGCACCAAGTGCAATACAACCACACCCAGCAGCAGTGCACTGAGCAATTGTTTCAGTTCCTATAGAAGGAACGTCAGCTCGCATGTCGTGATCAGAGGCAGCAGTTTTCAATAGTGACCAACCTTTGCGTTTACACAGTTCACCTGCGCGTTTGATCAACGCAGCAGTTCCCTCAATTGCCTCAACGGCAAGCACATCACCTTCTCGAACAGCAATAGATTGTCCAATATGGAGTGAAGCAGTTTCACAGAGTAGCGGCCAACCAAACGCAATGTCGTTTGTCTGTCGAGCCGTTGGTTGCACACTTCCTATGGTGCCAGCACTTGCGAGGTGTTCCTTGATGTGTGTTGTTGAATCGATGAGTGTTACTCCTTCGCCTTGTAGTTCATCGGCGATTGCTGCAAGCACTGTAGCGTCGCGCCGGTCGTGCCGTAAACGACGATACCACAGACGGAGCCCACGTACATCTGGCATCAATCGAAGAATTCGAAAAGGATCGTGCATGATGGTCTTTCCAACACCACCAACCATGACCGCTTCATCAATGTTCCACTTCTTCAAGAGGCGTATCCAACGACCAATTTTTGCGATCCCTACGGCTGAAAACTCATCACATTCATGTGGAAGGGCTGGGTCAAATTGATTCCGCAGCCCCACACAACAGACTCTATATCCAGCTGCTTTCGCGCTACGTGCAACAAGTGAAGGCAAGATGCCATTGCCAGCGATGAGGCCTAACGTTGGTTGGTCTGATGCCATGTGTGCATTATCCATCATTCGAGCTGTGCATGGGGAGAATAGCACTTGGAGGGAGTTTTTCACCTTTATGTTCCACGATATAGTCAAGAACCGCATCGGGGCAAGGGTCGATAAAGAGGAGTTTCCGCAGAGCAGGTCGAATAAATTGATGCTCGATGCCATGTTCTAGCATGTCAACTAGTGGATCAAAGTACCCGTTGACGTTAACAATCCCAATTGGTTTTGTGTGATCACCAAGTTGTCGACCAACGAGTACCTCGAAAAATTCTTCGTATGTTCCAACACCACCCGGAAGAATGAGATATCCCTCGCCACGATCCATCATGATTGTCCGTCTCTCTTGCATGGTGTCAACAACAATGAGTTCATCGCACTTATTGTTTGCTTGTTCATGTTTGACAAGTTTATGTGTGATCACGCCGGTAACAAGAGCGCCACCTTTTGCTGCAGACGTTGCAACTTCGCCCATTAATCCAATGCACCCACCGCCGTACACAAGGGAAAGCCCCCTTGAGGCTAACCCTGTTCCAACAAGATCAGCAGCCCGATGGAACGCGGGTTCAAGTTGTGTTGATGATGCGCAGTAAACGGTGAGGGATTTCATAGCAGTATCTTACTCTGCAGATCTGTGTAACTGGTCCTGCCCCGGGTGCTGAACCGTACAAAGTATACAAATTGTCTTGCGGTTTGTATGAGTTACCATAAGCACTATGACTGCACTGGTACTCATCCTAATTGTGTCCTCGACAGTATTCTCTCTCGTTCTGACAGGTGTTCTTGTTCGTCTTGGTAACAAAGCGGGGGCGCTTGACTCCGTTGGCTTTGAGGGACACGATAAAACGCTCCGCGCTGTACCAAACATAGGCGGGATTGCAATTTGGGCAATGCTTGTCCTTCCACTCGCTGGAGGGTTGATCGCAATGCAAGTTGCGCCGAATGCCATGACGTCTTTGATTCCCGCACTTACGCCTTGGAAAACACAAATTGCGCAGAGTGCACCAATGGCAACAGCCTTTCTCATTTGTTTGACGGTGCTTCACGTTACAGGATGCATTGATGATCGCCGTCCACTTGGCGCATTGCCAAAAACATTGGTATTACTTGCATGTGCTCTTGTGCTAGTTGTGTGGTTTGACATTCGTATGCTTGAATCACTTGACACTTGGCTTGGAACAGAATCGATACTGAGCATCGTTGCAACAGTTGTGTGGATCATGGTGCTTACAAATGCCATGAACTACCTTGACAACATGGATGGCGTTACTGCAGGTATCACGGTTGTTTCGGGTGGCCTGTTTATGGTTGCTGCACTGATGGGTTCTCAGTGGTTTGTAGCTGCAACCCTTGCACTGCTCGTTGGGGGTTGTCTAGGTTTTTTGTGGTGGAACAAGCCCACAGCAAAAATATTTATGGGTGACGGCGGATCGCTTGTCATTGGTTTTGCACTTGCTGTTCTTGTGACGCGGGTGACATGGTTTGATCCGGAAGCAACCACTGGAATTGGTACCGCGTGGTACGGTGTGCTCATGCCGATTTTTGTACTTGCGCTACCACTTTATGATTTTAGCACTGTGACTTTTATACGCATCCTTCAAGGCAAGAGCCCATTTAAGGGAGATCAACAACATTTTTCGCATCGTCTTGCAGAAAGGGGGCTTGGCGGTGTTGGCGCGCTCGTGGTGTTACTCGCAATCAGTTGTGTGACTGGTTTTGCAGGGCTTTTACTTGGCAGGTCTGACGCAACCCAAGCAATCTTTCTTACAGCATTAATCGGTGTTGTCATGTCAATCGTTGGGTATCTTGATTACACGGGCCGAAAGCATGTCTAATCAAGCGTTGAAATTAAGTGCAGTAATGCGAGTTGGATCCGTTTTTCTGATTTGCCTGATTGCAATTTTTCGATGTTTGATGCTTCATTCTTCAAACTTGTACTTTGACCTTGATCCAGCAATTACAAACGAACTCCCAAGTGGAGTACTTGGTCCAAGTAGTAGCGTGTTGCTCGATGCCATGATTCTTGCATTGTGCTCCATCGCACTGTTGGGTGAAACAATCCGAGGCAGAAAAATACACTGGAAATACGTGTGTTTGGCAGCATTTCCAATGATTGGAATTTGGTATCAAGGACTCAGTGACCCCATGCAGTATGTGCACGGCTCTGCATGGGCAGCAGCGATCATGGCAGGTGTTACTCTTGCGCATCTTTGCAGAGGCCAGCGAGTTTTTCTGCTTGCTCCGATTGTTCTACTTGCGATAACAATTCCACTTCTTGCAAGCGCAGCATTCGCATACGGCGACCACATCCAACTCGTTAGGTATTTTGAAGACCACGCCCAAGAAGTTCTCGGTATGAATGGATTACAAATGGGCACCCCAGCAGCGGCGGTCTATGAAGAGCGACTTCGATCGTTTGGACCAATGGGGTGGTTTACTACCCCCAATGTTTTTGCTGGGGTTGTCATAAGCCTTGGTGTTATTTGGGTATTTGTTGGCGCAACTGTATTTAGAAACAAAAACAAAACCTATTTCTTGGTTGCAAGTTTGCTCGCGATGCTGTGTTGCATTGCTGCGATTGCAACATTGTCTAAAACCGCAATTGTCTTAGTAGTATTGGCTGGAATTCTTTCGGTTGGTATGTATAAAACGAAAACAAACATAATCCTGAAGAAATGGGGTGGGTGGATTGCCATTTCACTTGTAGTTGCATCTGTGTACGTCGTATTTTTCCGAGGATGTCTTGTAGATTCGGCGCTTGGAGAACGATCCCTTCTTGTTCGCAGCCAATACTTTGTTGGCGGTTTAGAAATTGCTGCAACACACCTTCTTGGGGTTGGCCCAACTCAGATTCAAGATGCATGGCTTAGCGTACGCCCAGAATCTGCAACTGAAATAATCAGTTCAACCCATAATATTGTGATCGATTGGCTTGCTTCCTATGGCCTCCTCGCAATTTGTTGGATTGCAATTCTTGTAAAACTACTCTGGAATGCAGGCAAACATTTATGGATCAGTGATCGATCCAACAAACGTCAAGTATTTACTGCGGGTATTGCTCTTTCCGCAATCATTCTTGTGGTTGATTCACAAGTAGATCTCGCGATGTTTGATCTAGGGTCAGTTCTTGTTGTATGTTGCCTTCTTGGCATTGGTGGTGCCTTTTCAAGTGAACAAGTCAAAACAAGATGGATTGACTTGTATAGATCAATACTTCCATTCGCCGTGGCATGTGTTATTGTCTATTTTGGGTATGCACCACTTGCACATGATGAAACATTACAACGAGACGGAGCAACATCAATCATCGCGGGTGTACCCATCAATGAGGTTGCAGCCACGCTCGCTGACAATAGCGTGACGAGGCGATCAAAATTAATTGCAGCAAAGTTGTTTATGTCTGTAGGGAATAGCGAGGCTGCACTCTTGTCGCTTGAGAACCTTGAACCAAATTCGGAAGTTTGGTTGATAAAAAGCAAGGCTGCTTCCACGCCAAAAGATGCAGTTTTTGCTGCACAAAAACTTGTTTCTATCGATCCAAACGGGTTGCAGTCAGCACTTCTTCTTGCTGATGCATATTGGACAAACAAAGAAAATTTAGAAGCGCATCAAGCATACAATCGAGTGCTGCAATTGAACATAAAATACCAAGACGATCCACCACGCACATTAACGAAGTCAAGAGTTGTCTTGATCAATCAACGCCTTGAGAAGCTGCGATAGCATCAAGAACCTGATCTACAGTATAAAAGTCGCCCCGAAAAACTTCTCCGCCATCTGGCCCAAGAATAATCAAGAGTGGAATACGAAGTCCACCAACACCATCAAGTAGCGCATTGCCCGCAACATTGTTACCAGTTAAGTCAATTTTAATTGCTGTAACGTTTTCATTTTCAAATGCCTCAACAACACGGGATGAATGCAAAACGGTGCTTTCAAGTAATTTGCAGTTGAGACACCATTCTGCAGTAAATTCCAGCACAACAGTGTCGCCTTTAGCGAGCGAGTCTTCCAAAATTTCGGGTGTGTAATACGCCCAATCTATTGGACCATCTTGTGTTAGACGATTGCCTAAAACGATTGATGAAACAAACATGACAATACCGATTCCAACAAATACAAGACGAATGCCCGATCGTTTTGTGATTCGAAGTGTCCTCCACGCGAGCCATAATCCGGCTGCGGCGACGCAGAGTGCAACCACCCACAAATACACACGTGATGTGGGCGCACCCTCTTGTTGGAAGAGGGAACTTAATCCAACACCTAAGAAGTATGCAGCAGCAGCAAGCAAGAGTAATCCCATAACTTGTTTGATTACATCACTCGATGGTCCCGCCTTTGGCATTTTGTCTACAAGATGTGGAAACGCAGCAAGTAGAAGGTAGGGAACTGCCATGCCAAAACCAATTGCACCAAACACAACCATCGTCCACACTACAGATTGTGTTGTTGCCCACGCAGCTGCTGCGCCCATAAATGGAGCGGTACATGGCGTTGAAAGTACAGCAGTCATGATTCCAAACAAAAACGATCCAAGCCACGAGTCGTGTTTAGGATTGAACGTATAGACAAAATTTGGCAATCGAATTGAAAAGAGACCACCCATGCCAACAGCCATAACACCGATAAAGATGCCAAGTACTATCGTAAAAGCAGGATATTGAAAGAGTTGATTAATAGCAGTGAAACCGCTAAATAATGCGATGGCTCCTCCAAGACCAAGCCAAAGTGCCATGACCCCAAGCATCATCCACACCCCGAGAATCAAGGTCGTTTTTCGGTTTCCTCCGCTTTTACTGAGCCCCATAATTTTAAGTGGAATCACGGGAAGTACGCACGGTGTGAGATTTAACAAAAAACCACCGCCCATTGCAATAAGGATAAGCAAGAACATACCTAGAGAACCACTTGGCTCGAGATTGAACTTAATGATCCCAAATAAATCAAATTCAATTTCCTCGCTTGGAGTACTCACGCCTGCGTGTATTTTTCCAAACACAGAACTGTCAAAATCATCAAAAAGATCCAGCGCGTTTCCCAACCCCGATTGTTTGGAAGACACAATGTCTATCGTTTTTTGAATTCCGTACTCTTCCCAACGTGATCCTTGCCCCTGCATTGGCGTTGGTGCCATACACGTCGTTTCGTCGCATGCTTGAAAAATTGTTCGAACTCTTATTGTTGTACTTCCAGGTTTTGCATTACTTGCAACCGTTACTGGGATGTAGACAACCACTCTCTCAGCGAACACCGCGTAATCGACAGGTACTCCGATGAACCCAACTTCGACATCAACTGGTTCTGGCCACTGGATAAATCCACTGTGAATTGTCAGAGGAGAATCTTCTGGGGTTTCGATCAAAATCTCAGTTGCGTAGTAATCTTCGGGGTCGCCAAGAGCTTCGGGCACTTGCGGATTGTTGGTATGGGTGTGCCAGTGTTCCTCGTGATCGAGTACAACAGCGATGATGAGATCACTGCCTGCGACGACTTGTTGGGGTTCTACGATAACTGAAACGGATACCCGATCTCTAGAATCGCGAAATACGCCCGGCTGTGCAAGGGCGGTTGAGCCAAAAAACACGGCTAAAAGGACTAAAAATTGGGTTATCTGTTTTTTCATAGGAACCATGCAATGTAACGACTAAGAGGAGGGTTTGTTGGGGTTGAGGTTGCTTTTAGCCCCTTGTCGGCGTACCCTATACCGCTTCAGTCCACATCGTATGTGGCTGAATGATCTCGTAAAGGAGCACGGTAATGATCCTAGGTGGATCCTTACATCTTTCTTCCCGCTATGGCTGCTAATCGCAGTCATCTTGTGGCCTCGAGCCTTCCCTTAGCAGGTGTTTTTTCCTGCAGAAGGAATTTGGTCGTGTATTGAGTATTGCTCCATCTCAAGCACGGTAGCGATTTTCGTTACTTACGACCTCACGGTTTTAGGCCACTGGTTCCGCTTCGCGAACCGTGGCATTTTTCATAGCATTATCCAGACATCTCAACAATTTAACAATTCCATAAGGTTTAAGAATCATGAACACCGAAACATTAGAACTCATCAAAACAATCGCAGCACAGCGGAAGATTGAAACTTCCGTCATTATTGAAGACCTCGAACAAGCGATGGTTAGTGCTGCACGTCGACATTTTAATTCTCTTGATACTGAAGAGTTCTCATGCAACATGGATCCGCTCACGGGTGAAATTACAATTTGGCGACACCTTCCTGAAGGTGCTGTTGAAATTCCACTTGAAGACCTTGGTCGCATTCCCGCACAAACTGCGAAACAAGTCATGATTCAAAGATTCAGGGAAGACGAACGATCTAGTATTTTTGATGAGTACGCTGACAAGGTTGGCGAACTTTTAACAGGTTCATGCAGCAGATACGAGGGTGGATCACTCATCGTCCAACTTGACAAGGGCGGACGCGTCGAAGGATTTATGCCACGATCTGAGCAAATTCCGGGCGAACAATTTAATGTTGGTGATCGCATTCGTTGTTTTGTCATCGATGTTCGCGACACTGGAAGTCAAGTAAAAATAGTTTTGTCACGCAGTCATGCCGATTTCATTCGAAAACTTTTTGAAACAGAAGTTCCTGAAGTGCACGAACACGTGATTGAAATTCGTGCGATGTCTCGCGAGCCTGGGTTCAGAACAAAAATTGCAGTGACTTCAAACGACTCAAAAATTGATCCAGTCGGCGCATGCGTTGGTGTTCGGGGTTCTCGAATTCGTAATATTGTCGAAGAGCTTGGTGGCGAAAAGATCGACATCGTTCGTTGGAACGAATCAAGTCAAGTTCTCATATCAAATGCACTAAAACCTGCAGAGGTAGAAGACGTGAGTCTTTGCTTCGAACTTGGTCGCGCAACAATTGTTGTTCGTGATGATCAACTTTCACTTGCAATTGGTCGCCGAGGGCAAAACGTTCGGCTTGCGGCACGGTTAACAGGCTGGGACATCGACATCCTTACACCAGACGAATACACCAAAGGCCTCGAAACACTTTGGGAAGCATTGAAAGAAATTGACGGTGTTACCGAAGAAATGCTTGATCGAATGGCAGCAACGGGCATTATCAGTGTCTTTGATGTTGAAGAAATCGGTCGAAATGTCATGGTGACAGACCTTGAAATTGAAGAACAAGTTGCTGACAGATGCGTTGAATCAGCAATAATGAAATCTAAAGAAGTCACACTTCAACGTGAAGTAGAAAAAGAAGCTGAACAAGCTCGTGCCCTCGAAGAAGAAGCTGCAGCTGCAGCAGTCCTTGATGGTGAAATCGATGATGATGCTGAAGCCGCAGCAGATTTAATTCTTGGCTTAGGCACACCTGTAGAGGAATCTACAATCGAAGATGAAGCAGTGGTTAAACACGAAGAAGCAGTAGTTGTTACAGATAGTGAACAAACGGAGCAAACAGATACGACTGCATAATATGTAGTACGTACGGAGAATACGCTTTGGCAAAAAAAGCAATCACAACCAGAGTTCATCACATAGCGAAACAACTAGGTGTTAATTCGAAAGATATCGTTAAAAAATGCGCTGATGAAGGCGTTGATGGCATTGTTAATCATCAATCTTCTGTGTCGGCTGGGCTGTCTGCAACAATCGCTGAATGGTTTAGTGAAGCCGCAGATGCAAAATTATTGAGTTCAGCAGTTGAAACAAGTGCCAAAGTTGACGTAACAAAGGCGCGAGCAAAAGCAAAGAAAACAACTCGTAAGAAGGAAACAACCTCGACAGATGCAACAGTAAAAGAAGGAACAAAGAAAAAGACAAAGAAGAACACACCAGGCACATCTGATCCCGTTAAACCAGTTGGGCGTAAAATGGCAACGCCTGTTAAAGCAAAAATGGCAGGTCCTCGTGTGATTCGCGTCGAAGAACCAGAGCCAGAACCAGAACCACGACCAAAACGCCGCCCATCAACGCAGCAACCATCTTCGGGTGGAGGTGGAGTTAGAGCTCCTCGTGGAGGTCCTGTAGATCTTCCCCCTAGTACAAGTAGACCAGATTCACGCAGAAATAAACGTCGTGGTGCAAGCCATGAGGCTGAGCGAACCAATCAGAATGCACCAACGCAAACCCGCAATGACAGTAACTGGCGTCAACAAGATTTGCTTGAAAGAGAAAACCGGTTACGACGAAGTGGTGGATTCTTTAGGCAAGCTCGGCGAGATAATCAAAAACGAACAGGCAAGCAAGCTGTTCAAGTAAAAACGCTTGCACAAACTGGCGGCAAGATTTCGATTTTAGAACCTATTTCAATCAAAAAACTATCTGCAACAACAGGTATTAAAGCGAACGAAATTCTTAAGAAACTGACACTTGATGGCACGATAGTAACAGTGAACGATAATGTAGAAACGGTAAAAGCGATTGAAATGATGATGGAGTGGGGCATCGAATTAAACGTTGTTGAGGCAAAAACCGAAGTGGAAAAAATTGCTGACTCGTTTATGGATCGAACCATAGTTGATGGACAGCCATGTGCACCAGTGGTCACAATACTTGGTCATGTTGACCATGGCAAAACCTCTTTACTCGACAATATTCGCAATGCGAATGTTGCCGATGGTGAAGCAGGTGGGATTACACAAGCAACCAGTGCATTCCGCGTGCCAGTAAAAGCAGGAGACGGCGAACGCATGGTGACGTTTATCGACACGCCCGGTCACGAAGCGTTTACCGAAATGAGGGCTCGTGGTGCGAAGGTAACAGACATTGTTGTACTTGTAATTGCAGCGGACGATGGTGTGATGCCACAAACAATTGAATCAATTGCTCACGCAAAAGCGGCTGGTGTTCCAATTGTTGTTGCTTTGAACAAAATTGACAAAGCTGAAGCAACAGATGAAAAAATTCAGAGAATTCTTGGTCAACTTGCTGAACATGAACTCAATCCAGTTGACTGGGGCGGTGATACCGAAGTAATCCGAACAAGTGCGATTAAAAACGAGGGTATTCAAGATCTACTTGATATTTTGGATTATCAAGCAGAACTTTTAGATATCAAAGCTGATTTTGGTGGCCTAGCAGAGGGAACTGTGATCGAAGCGCATCTCGCTGATGGGCATGGACCCGTTGCAACCATCTTGGTACAACAAGGTTCCTTAAAGAAGGGTGATTACATCGTTGCTGGAAGAAGTTATGGACGACTCCGTTCATTGACGAATGACCGCGGAGAACAAGTTGATTCTGCGTCGCCTTCCATGCCGTTGTCAATTTCTGGATTAAGTGAAGTTCCAGATGCTGGCGATAAGTTTTACATCGTAAAATCACAAAAAGAAGCTGAAGCAGCAGCGAAAGAACGCATTTTAATTGAACGACAAAAAGATTTGTCTCGTGACAAGATCACACTGGACAACATTTTTGAACAGATGAAATCTGCGGATATTCGTGAACTTCCCGTCATCATCAAAGGTGATGTGCAAGGCTCAATCGAAACACTTAGAAGTACCATCGCTAAGATAGGCAATGACGAAGCAAGGATCTCGATTAAACACGCTGCGGTTGGTGGTATTAATGAATCCGATATTAATCTTGCAGGAACATGTAGTGGAATTGTTGTTGGTTTTAATGCAACAAGTACGCCTAAATCCCGACGTCTTGCAGAGCAAAAAGGGGTTGAAATTAGATATTACGATGTGATCTACGATCTTACTGATGATCTGACAAAAGCGTTACAAGGGCTGCTTGATCCCGAAATCAAGCTAGAAGTTCTTGGTCACGCTGAGGTTCGTGATGTATTTAAAATTTCGAAAGTCGGCATGATCGCTGGCTGTTATGTGACCGATGGCACTGTCGAGCGGAATCAACAAATTCGTGTAACTCGCGATGGAATTGTTATTGAATCGGATCGTCGTCTTGAGCAACTCAAACGATTTAAAGATGATGCAAAAGATGTGAAGTCGGGTCAGGAATGTGGCATGAAGATCAATGGTTACGATGACATCAAAGTTGGCGACGTCATCGAATGCTATAAAACACTTGAAGTTGAACGGACGCTCTAACGCAATAAACAGAATGACACAACGAACTGACCAAGTCGCAGCGACCTTGAAGCGAGCAATTCAAGACGTGATTGTTCGTGGGATTTCTGACCCGCGAGTAAAGGGATTAATAACGATTACAACAATAGAAGTCTCGCCCGATTTAGCAGATGCAACCGTGTTTTGTTCGGTTCTCCCACACGAACACGAAGAACTGTCGATGCACGGATTACAATCAGCATCACGTTGGGTGCGCAGAAAAGCAGCGGACAAAATTCGCATTCGAAGAATGCCAAAGTTGCACTTTAGAATTGATAAAAAACTTCGCCGTGAGCAGGATGTCATGGCAAGTATTGAACTAGCACGCGTTGAAGACGAAGCGCGAACAAAGAAATACAATACGGAAGGGTAATCCATTGAAAAACTCCACAGAGTACGCGAAGAAATTCAGAACATTTTGCAAGAAACTTCCCCCAGCAACTGCCCAAGCACATAAAGATGGTCCAATTGCAGAGTTGATTTATTCTCAATTACTATGGAATGCTTCAACTCGGCAAGCAACCACAGCGTACAAAAAGTTAATGAGCGCGTTTATTGACTTAAACGATTTGCGAATGAATATGCCACATGAAACAATAGTTGTCATTGGTGTCTCCTATCCGCAAGCTGAAGATCGGGCACGCAGACTTCGCTCGATCCTTCGTGGTATTTATCTTCGTGAACACGATGTGAAACTATCCAGTCTTGAAGATGCAGGTAAAACAGAAGCGAAAGAATACATTCAAACACTTGAGGGCATGACACACTTTGTGGCAGGTCGTGTCCTTTCACTTTGCTTTGGAGTTTCCACTTTCCCAGTGGATGACCGAACATTCCGAGCATTGTTAAGCCAAGGTGTTTTGCACGAAGAGACGGACTTGGAAGAAGCAGCATCTTGGCTTGGAAGACAAGTAAATGCAAAAGATGTTGCAAAAGTCCATGGCAGCCTTCACGCGTGGGTTGAGTCGAATCCAGTAGCGAAGAAAAAGACTACCAAGAAGGCAGCAAAGAAAACTACTAAAAAAACCATAAAGAAAGTAGTAAAAAAAGTGCCTGCTAAAAGTGTGAAGAAAAAGGTTGTCAAAAAGAAAGCAACAAAGAAAAAGACTGCAAAAAAGAAGACATCTAAAAAGTGACGCCAACTTTTTTATTCGTTCTAGCCTTTGCAGTTACATCTGCAATTGAACCTGCTCAAGCAGACGTAGTAAACCAGCACATTTTAAAGTACGCAATTCTGAACCATCCAGTTCCAACATTGCGACCTACTCGAGAAGCAGCGAGGGCATATGTTACAGGTCGCGATTTAGCAGCTTCAAACCAACATCGAGAAGCGATTTCATATTATCTTCAAGCGTCAGAACTGGATCATACTTCGCCAGCCCCCTGGTTAGCGATGGCTGTTTCTCTTAATGAAATCAATAGGACTGGTGCAGCATTTAAGGCGTGGGGTGAAACTTTGCTGCGTGATCCTACCAATAGCCAAGCACTTTACGTGATTGGTTTGGACGCAGCGATGGGGGGAGAATATCGAAAAGCAGTACAGTTGCTCTCAAGACTACGAATACAGGACACCGCAAGTAAGTCTGAAAGTAGTCCTATAGATATGCTGCTCAGAGACGTTGCGCTTTCAACAGCATTACGCAAAATTGGTGATACCGAAACAAGTGCGATGTTTCGCATGCAAGTACAAAAATTAACCGTGCTATCGCTTTCGCAACTCTTGCATTCTCAAGGGTCGGTTTGGTTGAGCGTCCTGCAACAACTTGTGGATGTTGGCGATGCAAGTGTTGCCCTGCAACTTGCACAATTGGCAGTGACAGAACTTGAACCACGTCGGCAATCGACAATTTTAAGCGCCATGCCTGCAATAGAGGTTGCTGCTGGCGGAAGTGGTGAAGTTACACTTGCCACATTTCAGGCAATTGGAGAAAATGGGAGAATTCCCTTACGTCCACAGTGGTACGAGCCAAAAACACTCGCGCATGCACTTTCTACTGCAGCTCAAACGATGTCCTCTCTTGGCAGCGTAGAGGCATCAATTTTGTTATATCAAGCTTCGGTTGATTTGGATGCAACGGATCTTGTCACAGTAAATAATTTAGCATGGGCATTGCTCCAGAAAGAAGGCGCGACAGATGAAGCTGTCGCATTTGCAAATCAGGCATACGAGTTAAATCAAACTGAGGGATTCGTACTAGACACAATTGGTTTCATGAAGTTGTTACAGGGAAAAACAGGTGAAGCAATTGATTTATTCATCGATGCACTCAATGCATCCGGTGGCGATCCACAAATTCTTGATCACCTTGGTGATGCATATTGGCAAGCACATCAACGCAAGGATGCCATCGCAGCATGGCAGCAGGCATACTCAATACTTCGCTCCCCAGAATATTATCAAGCGATCGTTGAAGGATATCAAGGCGTCATGAATTCGATTTGGGGAGTTTCAATCACAACGCCTGAGGCGTTGTATGATCTTGAAATAGGTAGCGTCGAAAGAAGCTTGCACGAGAAACTAACAGCGGTTCAAGAAGGTAAAGATCCATTTGAACCCAAGAAACATGGAGCTCCCTAATCATGGCTGGTCATAGTAAATGGGCAAACATCAAACACCGAAAAGCACGACAAGATGCTGTCAAAGGAAAAGCATGGTCGAAATGCAGTCGCGCAATAATGGTTGCTGTGAAGAATGCTGGTCCTGATCCGGAAATAAATTTAACGCTTCGATATGCGATTCTTGACGCCAAGGCTGTAAACATGGCGAAGGATACGATTGAAAAAGCGATTAAAAAGGCAAGCGGCAAAGGTGACGAAGGTGTTCGATACGAAGAAGTTCGCTATGAAGGGTATGGTCCAAGTGGTGTCGCTGTCATCATTGATGTGTTGACTGACAACGTTAAGCGTACTGCTCCAGAAATGCGTAAGTTGTTTGAAAATGGAACCGGTAATCTTGCGAAACCCGGCTCTGTTGCATTTGGTTTTGCAAGTAAGGGCATGATTCTCATTGAAACTGACAATACAACAGAGGAACAGCTGATGGATGTTGCACTTGATGCAGGTGCTGATGACATCGAGCAAACCGAGGGTGGCTGGGAAGTGACTTGCGAACCGACACAATTTTTAACTTTACGACAAGCGTTAGAAACCGCAGCAATTGAAGTCATGTCTGCTGAGATTACGATGGTTCCTTCCACTTTGGTCAACTGTGATGCAGTACTTGGAGGGAAGATTCTTCGGCTGATCGATTCGTTTGAAGAGCATGATGATGTGCAGAATGTCTATACAAATGCGGATATTCCAGACGAGGCAATGGAAGAATGATAAAACTCATTGTATGCATACTTACAGTAGCCACACTTTCGGGTTGTAGTGCCCCGATGCAACAAACTTTTCCAGAGATTGACCGATCCCACCTTTGGACTGCGATGGTTGCAACTGCTATGGCTCCACAGTACGAGTCGGACAACTTTCGGGAACGTTGGATAGTCGCAGATAATGAAGTTGAATTACACCCAAGGCAAGGACAGATAGATGTGAAACGAATCATTCATCGTTCGTTACAAATTCCACGTCAACGGCCACAGCGGGACAGACGAGATATTTTGTTTTCAGTGTATTTGCTTCCTACAACTCCACCAGCGATCGAGTTCGTCAGCCACAATTCAAAATTCTTACCGATTCGCAGCCTGAACGAAGCCCAGCGTTACTTTGATGCTGTCGAAGCATTGCTTGTCCCCATCAAATAAACTCACCCTCGGCGAGTTTACTTTCTGTGTATTTAATTAGCCGCGGTGGTTAATCAACCAGCTTCGGCGCGAGGATGCGACGAATCGTACGTCTCTTTCATACGTTTGGTCGTGAGGTGCGTATAAATTTGGGTAGTCGAGAGCGACTGGTGTCCAAGTAACTCCTGGACGCTGCGAAGATCAGCCCCGTTGTCCAACAAGTGCGTTGCAAAACTATGCCGCAAAGTGTGTGGGCTAATGACTGGGTCAAGGCCAACCTTTTCTAGGTATTTACTGACGTTCCGTCGAACAGATCTCGTTGAAAGTCGTGTGTTGTGCTTGTTGATAAATACTGGCTCGCCGGTTTCGTTCGTAATATTATGTGTATTCATCATTTGCAGATAATGTTCAAGGGCAGCCATTGCGTGCGAACCAAGAGGAACAATGCGTTCCTTCCGTCCCTTACCACGAATGATAATTGCTTGACCCGTTTCATCGATGTCACCGAAGTTGATGCCAACAAGTTCACTAACGCGGATACCCGTGGAGTACAACGTTTCAAGAATCGCTCGGTCGCGTGCACCGAGAATTGTTTTATCGTTTGGTGCAGAAAGAAGTTGCTCAACTTGCTCGACGTTAATCGCCTTTGGTAACTTCTTCTTTTGTCGTGGCGTACGAATAAGTGTCATTGGATTTGAATCGATGACACCATTGCGTTCTAACCAGCGGCAGAAACTTCGAAGGGTCGCAATTTTTCTCGCCATTGTTGCGGGTGAGTAATTCGACTCAGCAAGGTATGCGAGGAAACTTCGAAGGTAATCGGTATCTGAAGTTACGATGTGCTCGGTAATCGTTTCAGGGCCAACGTGTCCAGCAACTTCTTTTTCTCCAGAGGAATAGCGTTGCCACGCAGATTCTTCTGCTGGCGAGTTTATCGAAATATTTTGTTCTTCAGTAATCCAAATGATGAGTTGGCGAAGATCGACACCATAACACTTTGCTGTATATTCACTGAAATGTCGCTCATCCAATAGATACGAAAGAAAAGCGGCTACGACGGGGACGGAGTGTTCAACATTTTTTTTTCTCATTTTGGGATCCAATTCTTAGGCGGCCTTGGCCGTAATTTTGGTCATTTCGTGGCACACCATTGCGGCGTCGAACCAGTCAAAGTCGTTTTCGATTGATTTAGCGATCTCCGTAATTGCCTTGACGGCAACCGTTTCTTCCCCATCTTTCCACGCAAAACGCCACTTGGTTTCGCCCTTCATGAGGACAACACTGTGAGAAGTATCGGGGGTGTTGGGAGTTTTATTATTATTTTCAAGCATTTAAAGGTTCTCGGTCATAAATCTTGTCGGATTGAATCATATTGAGTATTTTTAGTTAAATATCGGTCTTTGATTGTTCAAAATTGTGGGAAAAAATCATAGGTACACCACGTATGCGACGATTCGCCGCGTACTCGAGTTCGTTTACTCTTTCCATCTGAGTAGAACGAAGATTAGGGTTGGTAGGTTTGCCCAAAGTTCCATTTTGGGGATCATTCGACCAACCCTCTTATCGGACGAGTACAAGGGAAGTCTTGAACACGCTGAGAGTCAACAAGAGAATCACAGGGTTACAAGTTCCTTTCATGTAATAACCCCGATAACAGAACGAATTAATTGCCAGATACCCCTCAAAGTGCGTTTTTTTGGGTAGAATGTGTCGTTTCTCGATCGCGTAGCTCAGTTGGTAGAGCACCTGACTTTTAATCAGGCGGTCTTGGGTTCGAGCCCCAACGCGATCATTCATGCACGGAGGATCAATGTTCGTAATTCACGCCAATTGGATGGCA
>Ga0114993_10001057_pt1 | contig 31726 bp, 31 predicted proteins | sample ArcticOcean_MG_C_FD_87042 | JGI IMG/M metagenome (GOLD analysis project Ga0114993, IMG submission 87042) | Marine microbial communities from western Arctic Ocean - ArcticOcean_MG_CB2_150 | ecosystem: Environmental > Aquatic > Marine > Oceanic | place: Arctic Ocean: Canada Basin | collected...
GCCGCCACCATTCGGGGGCGATGCGTTCGGGGCCCTCGGCGTTGGTCACCTTGTATTGGCGGCGGCGCCAGCGGAACATGACCGGCGGTCCGTCCGGCACCGGCGCCATCACCTCAATGGCCATGGGCTGGGCCAGAAGCCGGATCGGGCGCGGCCCGCGCCGGGGGGCCCCGCGCCACAAATCCGGGCGCGGCGGAGCATCCGAGCCGGTCGCGCGCTTTTCCTTGAAAACCGGGATGGCGCGGCTGGCACGCTCGGGCAGGTGGCTGGCCTGGGCGCGGAGGCGGGTGACGCTGGCAGGCCCCAAACGCCCGGCCAGCCGGTCGATCAGGCGGGCGGCGGACTCCCCCGCATCCGAGAATGACAAGTCATTTGTCTTATTATTTGACAAGCCGCTTGGCGAATTATCGGGCAATTCCCCCTGGCGCTGGGCAAGGGGGGCGGTTTCGGTGGCGGCCAGGGCCATCACTTCGACCCCGAAGCCGGCATCGAAATCTTCCATCTTGTCGCGAAATAGGCGGGCAAGGTGAGGCGCATCGCGCACGGCACGCGCCGTGCCGATGCGCACCTGCTGGCTGGAATTGTCCACCCGGTAGAGGGTCAAATCCATCCGCCGGGCGCCCTGGCCGGTGGTTTCCAGCTGCGCCGCGATATGGCCGAGCAGACCGGTGGTGGCCGCGTCGATATCTTCGCGGCGCCCGACGGGCTCGGCAAACACCCGGCGGGCCTGGATAAGAGGCGCAATGGAGCGCGGCGAAATGGGCTCATCGGTCTTGCCGAGGGCTTGATCCAGGCGTTCCAGCACGGCCCGCCCGAAACGCCGGGCGAGGGGGCCGCGCGGCATTTGCAAAAGATCATCGATGCGCCGGAGACCAACCCGCTGCAAGGCTTCGCCCGCCCGCCCGGTGATGCGCAGGCCGGCCACCGGCAGCGCCGCCAAGGCTTCGGTTTCGCCGCCGGGCGCCACAATGTGGCCGCCCGCTTGGCCAAAACGGGCCAGGGCCCAGGCGGCGCCCGGCGTCGATGCCATGGCGGCGCGGGCGGCGAAGCCGTGGCGCGCAAAACGTTCGTTCAGATCGGCCAATAGCGCCGCTTCGCCGCCAAACAGGTGGGCGCAGCCGCTCACATCCAGCCACAATCCGGCATCCCCGCCGAGGCTGCCGAAACCATTGCCGGCCTTGTCGCCGAGGGGATCGATGGCCACCCAGGGCGTGTAGCGCATGGCCGCCCGGGACAGGCGTTTGAGGGCTTGTAAATCGTCTTCCGGCGCCATCTGGCGGACGCCGAGGCCGGGATAGAGGGCGCGCGCGTCGGCCAGCGCCATGCCGGGGCTGATACCCTCCGCTCGCGCCGCGTCATTGGCGGCGGCGATGCGCTGGCCGCCATGCACCGCGGTGACGGTCGCCACCGGGGTTTCGCCAGGGGCCTCGTCAAGGCTCCCGGCCCGCGTTCTATGCGGCGTTTGCCTCTTTGTCTGGCTGCGGCCCTGCGTTTGCGTCTGCGTCTGCGATTGTTGCAGCCGATCCGTCGCGAAGCGCGGCAACCATAGGGAAATTACCCGTTTCATTGCACCATTCCACCAACCAGGCGCGGGGTTTCCCGGCCTCTCTCAAATTTTGTCCGCGGGCCATGGCGAAGCGGCAGCGTTGCAGCTCCAACCGCCATTCGGGCGGGCCCATGGCGATGATCCGGCCGCCACTGCCCCGGGCCGGCTGGCTGGGGGCGGACAGCACCCGCCAGCGGCTCAACGCCGCGCTGGTGGCCGCCTGATGGCCGCCGTTGTCTTCGGGGCGCAGCAGCAAGCCGGCGGTGCCGCTTTCCTCGGCCGCCAGTTGCAGGCGGCGCCCGGCGATCGGCGGGATCTTGCGCGGGCTGCCGACAACGGCGGCGAGGGCGGCGGAACGCAAGCCTTCCTCCATGGCCCACAGAATTTCGGTGTCATCGCGGCCATGCACCAGGATCAGCCGCTCCGGATCGAGGCCGGCGGCGGCCAATCCCTGGCCGTACAGCTCGCCGTGCGCATCCCGCGCCGGCCGGCACCAGAGGATGGGCGCATCCGTATCGGCCAAAAGGCGGACCAGCAGGCTGGCGCAAAAGCCGAACGCCGCCGCATCGCCGAAGATTTCGTGCAAACCCTGGGCCGGCAAGCCGTTCCAGGGCAGGGCGGCATCGATGGCGGCGGCGCCAACGGATACGGTTTTGATGGGGCGCGCGGGCGTCCGGGCGCCGGCCTGGGGCGCCCGGGCACCGGGATGTTCCAGGGTCTGAACACGGGCGCGCAAATGGGCAAGAAGCCCAGGGTTTGGCCCAATATGGGGGGGTGATGGTTGCTTGAAAACAGCGGCGGACATGCTTTGCGATTCCCTTCTGGCTGTCTGAATATACGCTTTAAACCACTTGTTGTTCTTATTTTGTTCTATAGAAAACACAGCCATCCGTCAACCGCAATCGTGGCAATCTCTAAAATTTTATGGAAAGGGGAACAGGAGGGGCTGGTTTATAAACGTTCGCGCAGCAAACCCAGCAGCTGGTCTACCGGCACATGCATGTCGTGGTCCTGATTATTGGCGCCGAGGGTTTGTTCCGGCGATGGTACCGCACCGCATTGCAGAAGGGCAAAATCATGACCGCAATCCTGACAGATCTGGCGAAAAAAACTGTATTGAACCCGTTGCGCCGCCGACAACTCGACCAGCAATGCGCCCGGATCGGTGAACACCAGATTGGTCAAGGCGGCGCCGTGCGGGGCAACCACAATATCGGCCCCGGAAAACAGCCGGACTTGCCCGGCAACGCTCAAATCGCCGCCGATCACCAGCTCAAAGCCCAGCGGCTCAAGGGCATCCAAAACCTCGGCTTCGTTGACCACGCGCCGCAAGGACGCATCCTTTCGCGACACGTATAGCCGGCGCTTCGTGGGCGCCCCGGCGCCGGTATTATCGCCGGCACCGCTGAGGGCCTTGGCGGCAAAATCGCCCCGCAGCCAGGCGAGGGCGGCGCCATCCAGGCGCATCTGGCGTACCGGGATCGCCGCCGCCTGCAATTCATCGCAGACGATCTGAACCCCGTCCGGGGCAACCACCAGCCGATCCGCATCGATGCCAAGCAAGGCAAAGCATTCGTCTTGGAATGGCGCTCGCACCTCATTTACCAGCAAACGCATGTCCGCGCCGGCAAGCATCAGGCGCGGCAAATAATCCAGCATCCAATGATAGTAGTTGCGGCTGCCACCGATCAGAAACAATGGCGCTTGGCGGTTATGGGAAATGCGGTGCACCGCGCCGGGTATACGGAGCACCGCCTGGCGCGCCCCTTCGGCGATCACATAGGGGCCGGTTTCCGGCGTGGTATTGGCCATATCGGTCAAATGAATGACGCCTTCGTCGATCAGGAACCACTCCTTGTCGCCGGGCAACAGGCGCGCATTCTGGTAGGTTTTGACCGCTGCCGGGCCAAAGGAGCCGTCCGCCGCGGTGGCAATGTCGAAAATTTCCAGGCTGGAGTTTGCGCCGCCGTCCGCAAAAATCTTGCCGGCGGGCAGCCAGTCGGCGGCGGCCAGCACATCTTCGCATTCCCGGCAGATGGCCAGGCTGGTATCGCTGCCGCCGTCCAAGGCCAGCCTTGCTTGTTCGCGCAGGACGCGAAAGCGGCACCAGGCCAGGCCGCGAAAATCAGGCTGGATGGCGGCAATCTGGGTAAAACAGTCGAGGCCGCGGCGAAGCATGTCCAAATCCCGGTCGGCGCGGCCGATATCGCGCAGGCAATTGCCCAACTCGTTGAGGGCATTGACGTAATCGGGGGCTAAGCCAACCGCCCGTTGCAACGCCGCCATGGCATCCCGGTCGCGCCCGCCCTGATAGAGGGTCTGGCCGAGATTGAAATGAAAGCTCGGCTTTTCCGGCTCCAGTTCGATAGCCCGCCGGAAGCAAATCCCGGCCTGATCCAAATCCCCCTTGGTTTTGTGGACGACGCCCAGGTTGGAGATATAGTTGGCGTCTTCGGGGACCAGCCGGACCGCCTCGCCAATGGATGCCAGCGCCACCTCCAGGGCACCGCTTTTGTGGGCGGTCAGGCCCAACAGATTGTGCGCGTCGGCGCAATCGGGCGCTTCGCCGAGGATGGCGTCCAGCACCGCCTTGGCGGCATCGGTGCGGCCGGCTTGAAAGTGCCCGGTCGCCAATTCCAGGGCCTGATCGAGGGTTAATGCGGCCATTTAGGATACTGTGTTTGAACTTTGCATGATGGCGTTGTAATCGTTTGTTGTAGTGACAATCCATCAATTGAAGCCCGCTGGCGAGCAAATGGCAACAATCCTACCCCAACAAAGGCTGTTTCTTGAGCTGTTGATCATGTCCGGAGACATCGCCGTTCCCGATGCCGTGGACGGATCCATATTGCAGCGCACCATGAAAGAATGCGCGCAAAACGCCTGGGTCAAGACCGAGCATGTGGCGGATGGTTTCGACATGGTAACGATTACCAACCATGGCAGGCAAGCCGCCAAAAAAGCCTGAGCTTGTGCCATGAATTGCCCGCCATCTTCACCGCAAGCCAGTAAAATCAGGCGGTTACATGGCTAGTTCCCTCGGCGGCATCGGCAGCGCTTTTTCCAATCGCAGTTGCGCGATTTACCTCACCGGCATGTTCGTTTCGCTGAACGGCAGCTTCGTGTTTACCGTGGCCATTGGCTGGCTGACCTGGGAGTTGACCAATTCGGCCGGGCTGGTTGGCGCCATGGTGTTCGCCGAAACCATGCCCAATGCCATCTTGGCGCCCTTTGCCGGCTCCATCATCGATCGCGGCAACCCGCTCAATTACCAGCGCATGTCGCAAGGCGCGCAAGGGCTGGTCATGGCCGCGCTGACGGTGATCACGATGACCGGACAGGTGACGGTCGAATTGCTGATCCTGTTTGCCTTCCTGCAGGGCATATTCAACGCCTTCGCGGTGCCCGCCCATTTCGCCATGATGCCCAAATTGGTCGCGCGCAAGGACATTTCGGCGATCATGGCGCTGCAGTCAGCCTGCGCCCAGAGCGCCCGCTTTCTCGGCCCCGCCATCGCTGGCGGGTTTCTGGTGACCCTCGGCGCCGGAGCGGCGTTTGCGTTCAACGCAGTGACATTTTTCGTCTATGTTTTTGCCCTGGCGATGGTGCGCATCGACCATACTCCGGCCGGGCTGAGCAAACGCCGCAGTCTGTTCGCCGACACCGCCGAGGGGTTTGCCTATTCCTGGAAGCAGCCGTCGATTCGCCTGTTGATGATCATTGCGGCCTGTGTCGCCTTGCTGCTGCGCCCGGTCATCGATTTGATGCCGGCCTTCGTCGGCGATGTATTGGCCGAAGGTCCGGCGACTTTGGCCTGGTTCCTGTCGGCGACCGGCGGCGCGGCACTGGTGGCGTCGCTTTGGCTGGCGCGGCGCAACAACGCCGCCGGGCTGAGCCGCTACATGTTGGGCGGTTTTCTGGTATCGGCGCTGGCCATCATCCTGTTTGCCTCGCAATCGAGCCTGGCGGTCGGGGTCGGTCTTATGGTGGTGTTCGGCGTTGCCAATTCGACCGTGAGTGTTAGCAATCAAATCCTGCTGCAGGTGGGCCTCGACGACCGCATACGGGCGCGGGTGATGGGTATCTATTCGCTGACCTTTCGCGCTGTGCCCGCCGTCGGCGCTTTGGTAGTCGGCGGCATCGGCACTCTGGTCAGCCTGCCGGTGCCGATCATCACCGCCGCCGCCGCCGGATTGGTAGTCTGGTTCTGGGTGCTGCGCATGGTGAGCCGCCATGATTTAGAGGCGCCGCCCAGCCATGAACAGGCGGAAAACCCATGAGCGCCATCCCGGTCCGTATCGCCAGCGGCAATTACGACCGCATCCAGGCGATCAAGACCGGCGATGTGGGCATCGAGGGCTGTCGCGTCGACTACGTCAATCTGGCGCCGCCGGAAACCTTTCGCCGCTTGTTCGAAGACCAAGAGTTCGATGTCGCCGAGATGTCGTTCAGCACCTATCTTCTGACCCGCACCCAGTTCCCGTTTCCCTACACCGCCGTGCCCGTTTTTCTGTCCAGGGTATTTCCCCATTCGTCCATCTATATCCGCACCGACCGGGGAATAAATGGCCCTGAAGATTTGAAGGGGCGGCTTATCGGCCTTCCCAACTATCACTTCACCCGGGGATTGTGCGTGCGCGGTATGCTGAGCGACGAATATGGGCTCGCCAATGAAGACGTGCGCTGGCGCATCGGCGGCATCGATACGCCGGGCGGGCTGCAATATATGCAGATCGATCCGCCGCCGGGCATCGAAGCCGAGCAGATACCTGCCGGCCAGACCCTCGGCGCGATGCTGGCCGCCGGCGCGATCGACGCCATCATCACCTACCGCGACCCGCAAGTGTTTACCGATAAAGTTCCCCATGTGGGCCGCCTGTTCCCGAAATTCCGGGCCGCGGAGCAGGCCTATTTCAAGAAAACCGGCATATTTCCAATCATGCATGTGGTCGGTATTCGCGATGCCTTGCTGGCCGAGCATCCCTGGATCACCGCCAACCTGATGACCGCCTTCGAAGCGGCCAAGCAGCTTGCCATGCCGCCTCTGACCGATCTCGACGCCCTGGCTGTAACCCTGCCTTGGCTGGTGGCCGAGGCCGAAGATACCATTGCCCTGATGGGCGCCGATTTCTGGCCTTATGGCATTGCGAAAAACCGGGCCGCCATCACGGCGCAAACCCGCTGGTCGGTGGAGCAGGGGATTACCTCCCGGCAACTGCAATTGGAAGAGATATTCGTGCCGTCAACCCTGTGAGGAGAAACCCATGCCGGTAACCGCCAATTACGCCCTGATCGTCAGTATGGATATTGCGCCGGACAAAGAAGCCCTGTTCAACGAGGTTTATGACACCGAGCATATTCCGCTGATCGAAAAAGTGCCGGGGGTGGTCTCGGTCAGCCGCATGCAAGCCAAGCCGTTCCAGGTCAAGGTGGGCGGTGAAATTCAGGATATTCCCTTGGGTGATGGTCCGGCCTATACTGCGATTTATGAGATCGAGGATGCTTCGGTTTTGGTCAGCGACGAATGGGAAGCGGCAACCGAAGCCGGACGCTGGGCCACCGAGGTGCGCCCGCATACCAGCAACCGGCAATTCTCGCTCAAGGCAATTACGAGGGTTGTGAGGCCATGACATTGAAAATAACACCGCTGACATCGATCATCGCCGCCGAAATAAGCGGCATTGATCTGGCCAAACCGCAGGACGATGCCACCATCGCCGCCTTGCGCCAGGCGTTGGTCGATCATCTGGTCCTCATATTCCGCAGCCAGAAATTGAGCGAGCCCGAGCAGGTGGCCGTCGCCGCCTATTTCGGCACCCCCATGGAAATTCGCCAGATCGACAATCACCGGCGCCGCCCGGGCGCCGATCCCCGGGTCATGCTGGTCTCCAACATAGTCGAGAACGGCAAGCAGATCGGCGCGCTGCCCTTGGGCGAATTACAGTTCCATTCGGATTCCGCTTTTGATGAGCATCCCTTGAAGGCGACGGTGCTTTATTCGGAAACCCTGCCGAGCCGGGGCGGCGATACCAAGTTCGCCAATATGTACGCGGTCCTGGACGCCCTGGAGCCCGAAGTGCGCGAACGCCTCGAAGGCCGGGGCGGCGTCAATGTGTTCGATTTCGTCACCCATGTGAAAACCGAAAAGCTGGACCGGGCCAATTCGGTGCGCTTCACCCATCCCGCCATCCGCACCCATCCCGATAGCGGACGCCGCGCGCTCTATGTGAACCGGCTGATGACCGAGGAAATCACCGATATGGACGCGGAAGAGAGCAGCGCCTTGCTGTCCGATCTGTTCGATATTGTGGAGCGCGACGAATTTCACTACGTCCACAGCTGGCTGCCGGGGGATCTGGTGATTTGGGACAACCGGGGCGCCCAGCACGCGCGCACCGATTACCCACTGGACGAGCCGCGCCTCCTGCGCCGTGTCGGCATCCAGGGCGACAAGCCGTTCTAGGGAACACCGGCGGCGAATAAACGGCCTGTTAAGGCGGTTGGTTCAGACTTCAGCCCATGGATTTTCCGAAACACTTGGATTTGCAGAAACAGTTGGAACGGGCGCTGGCGTTGGATGGTGCGGGCGAGATCGATGCCGCGCTGCAATGCCTCGACGCCATCGAGCCCCAAATCCCCGATCATGGGCCGACCTTGAAGCTGGTCGGCCAGTTATACCAACGCCTGGGCGCCGACGCGCAAAGCCTCCGTCATCTGGCCCGCGCCCTGGCGCTGGACCCGGATGATGCCGATCTGCATATGAGCCTCGGCTATCATTACATGGACAACGGCGATCCGGCGGCCGCGCTTGGCTATTTCCAAAGCCATCTCGAATTGGATCCCACGTCGGTTGACGGGCAGGTGTATCTGGGCCGCAGCTTCGATTTCCTGGGCCGACTGGGCGAAGCCGAAGCGGCCTTGGCGGCGGCGCTGGCGATGGCGCCGGACGATTTGGGCATCCTCCATCAGCTTGGCCGGGTGCTGTTGCGGCTTGATGATTTCGCTGCCGCTAAACGGACCTTTGAGGCCGCCATCGGATTGCAAGCGGTCGATGTGCTGGCCGAAATCGGTTTGGCCCGCTGCCGGGCGCTTGACCATGCAGCGCCGCCCGGCCCCCGCCCGGAGGCTGCGCCGGCCACGGTGATCTGCGTCAAACATGGGGACAAATACGGCCCCGAATATGTCAACCGGCTGCAGGCCATGGTGCGCCGCAACGCAGGCTCCATCGGGGGCTTCGTCTGCTTCACCGAAAACGGCGAAGGCCTGGATGCGGATATCCAGGTTCAGCCCCTGCCCGGCGCCGGTCTGGCTGGCTGGTGGAACAAGGTCGCCCTGTTCCGGCGCGATTTGGCGGGCGCCCGGGGCCGCGTGCTGTATCTGGACCTGGACGTGGTGATCACCGGCAACCTCGATCCGCTGCTCTGCCATCCGGGCGATTTTGTGATCATGGATAACGACTATGTGCCCGGCTTCAATTCGTCGGTGATGCTGTTCGAAGCCGGCGCCCGGCCGGAGATTTTCGAAAATTTCAGCGCCCGGGATATGGCCCGCCTGGATGGCGATCAGGACTGGATCGCGCTGCAGGCGCCGGACGCGGAATTGTGGCCGCATCTTTGGTGCGTGCCTTACCGGCTGCGCGCCGCCTTACGCCCGCCCGCCGAGACCAGGGTGGTGGCGTTTTCGGGGCGCCCCAACCCGGCAGATTATCCGGCGGAGTGGGTCAGGGAGCTTTGGCGCTAGGGGGAATTAATCCAGGTCGGCTTTTTCCAAAAGCGTGTAGGAAAATTTGTTGCCGCGAATGGCCTTGGATTTTCTGGCCATCGACATCATCACATTGAAATCGTCTACATTCTGGAATACCTGGCAGCCGGCGGAATATTTGCCGACCCGGTTGGTTTTGCCGGCCGAATTGCCGCGGTGGATATTGATGCCGAATTTTCCCGAATAGACTTTGCCCGAGCGGTCCAGCTTGTCGTCTTTGTTGCCGTCGCGCCAGACTTTGACCTCTCCGAGTTTCTGGCAAATCGCTTCGTATTTGCCGTTGTGGGTATCAATCTCGTAAGCGTCCTTGTACTGCCCGGGAATGAGGATCGCCGCGCCGGCCTTATTGAAAAGTTCGGTGCGCGTATAATATTCCCCCGGATCGGTGGTGGCGGCGCACTCCACCGCATGTTGCTGGCCATCTTCATCGCGGTAGATGAGAACGATCTTGTCATCGAAACTGTTGAGTTTCGTCGACGGATCGCGGACGCCGATAATGTTGAGATGATAGCCATTGCCATCGTCGAGCAAATCGTAGCCTTTGCGTTTCAGCGCCCGCGTGATGCGCGTCGCAAGGGCGCCGCCGCCGTTTTTAGAGCCCGCTTCATTTTGGGCTTGCTGGCGGTCTTCGGTCTTGGCGGTTTTGCCGACCGAACTTTGAACTTTTTCGCCCGGCTCCTTCAGCAGCGCCGTCCAGGTGCCGCGCCCGACAATGCCGTCCACCGTTAGATTTTGGGCGCGCTGGAAGCGCTTGGCCTGCTGTTCGGTTGCGGGGCCGAAATCGCCGTCCGCAAAATTGTCCTTGTCCAAATCCTTGAGGTGCTCGACCAGGCGGTTTTGCATTCGGACAACGGCATCGCCCCTGGCGCCCCGGCGCAATGTCGGGTGCCTGGCTTTGGAATAGGCGGTTTCGCTCATTTGCGTTGCCTCCGTTTGCGCGCCGGTTCGGGTCTGCGTTTGCGGTTGCTGGATCTGCGGCCCGGCGCACGGCCGCCGCCGGAAGGTGAACCCTCGTCATCGAATTTGGATGCCATCATCGAATGTACGGCGGTAATCTCCTCGATATTCTCCGCCAGCACATCCAGTGTTTGCGCCGATTCTTCAAGGTTTACCCGCAGCTCCAGACCGCACGATGCGCAAATGATCGGCGCCGCGGCCAGCAAAGAAATTGGATCGACTTCGATCAGCGTGTTGCAATCGGGGCAGGGCAAGCCGGGTGGACGCGTCGTTTGGGCTCTGAGGCCTTTAGCCATCGGTGTCGTCCTCAACGCTCAGATCGGCGGTGCTTAACAAACGCTCGATCCCCAAGGGGAAGGGCGATTGGGCAATTTTAACGCGCATCTTCAAATCCGACTTGGTGGTCGACTTTTCGGTTGTTGTCCGGGCCAGCCGGGTCAGCAGTTTCTTTTTCGGCTTGCCCAGGAACAGGCTGCCGAGAGAGCCGCGCGCCGAGTTGGCGGCGTCTTCTGATTCCGTGCTCGCCGTCACCATATCCTCGATCTGAAGTTCAAACTCGATATTGGCTTCTTCGATGGTCAACAAGGGAATGGGAACCAGGGTTATGACCGGAATTTTGATCGAATGGGTACGCACCGTTCCGTCCGTATCGCGGCGCCGCATATCGAAGGTGACGGTGCGCAAGCTGAGGGTGCCATCGGCATTTTTATCGAAGCCGACGCTTTCGATATATTCGGAGGATTTCTCGGCGCCCTCGGCCTCGGCCTCGATCAGCGCGGTAAGCTGGGCGCCGACCAGGGAACCGAAATCAACAGACTTGCTATTCGCCATCCGGAATATTCCTCGTCATCAATCAATCCTCGCTCAAAACCGATTTGATCGCACCGTCAGGCGTCTCGATATCGTTCCATCTTGCATCGTTGAGATTGATCTCGAATTTGATCGAGGAAATCGCCGCCGGATCGACACCGGTCAGGGCGCCGAGCCCGACCTTGATGCCCGGGATGTTTTTCGGCAGCGCTCTTGGCGCCGACGCAACGACCGCCTCGGTCTTCTGAATTTCGTCGGCGAGCTTTACATATTCGGGCAACTTCAGGGTAATTCTACTGCGGCCAAATGCGGCCTTGATCGCGGCTTGAATTCTTTCCCGGCGCAGCTTTGCGCCGCCGTCGATGGACCCGGTCAGCGCCTTTTTAATTTCACTGTTCAGCGAGCGGGAAAATCCATTTCTGATCCGCGCGTCGGCAAGTTTTCGCTTCACCGCATCCAGGCTCATCACATATTTGGTGATGGCCGTAGCGCCGGTGGCAATGGCGCTGATTTGCTCCTCGCTTGGGCCATCGGCTTCCTCGATAGCCTGATCGTCGAAGGCCATGCGCAGATCGACCGACACGTTTGAAATATTGAGGGATGGAATATTGAACGACCGCAATATCTCGTTGTCGCGGTAGCGTTCGGCCAGGTTCGCGGTCTGCACATCCGCATCGTAGCGCGCATTGATCACATCCGTGACGATGCTTTCGATGAGCGTGCGTAAGTTGCTCATGCCCGGTCACCCCGCTTCCGGCGCTCAGGCGCTGCTATGTTTCCGCCTCGGATATGGAGGATTCGAGAATATCCAGCACGCGGCTCATGCCGGCCGGTAAATCATCCTGGACAGCCCGGACGTTGATATTGATCGTATGTTCGGTCTTGTAGCGGTTAGATGTCGCCGTGGACGACGAATGTTTGGTCGAGATCGACGCCTTGAAACCGACTTTGACCGGTGACAGGAAGTGGGAATAATTGATCGACAATTCGGCCTCCGCCTCGGTGGAGGAATCCCGCTTTGTCGAGCGCAACATTTCCTCGGTAATTTTCGAGGTAAAATCGATGGTCAAATCGTCGATCCGCAAATAGGGAATTGGAACAATTGTCAGCAACGGAACTTTCATTTCTACGGTGTCATCGGTGCCATCGGTCGTATTGCGCCGGGAATAGGTAAAGGTGACTTGGCGGATCGGGCCGAAGCCGACGCCATCATCGGTGCTTTCAAAGCCAATCGAGCGGATAAAATCGATGGAAGTTTGCGCCGACAGTGCCTGGGCTTCGACGGCCGCAGTCATCGGTGCGCCGATCAGTGTCCCATAAGGAATTGAGCCAAGTATGCGATTTGCATAATTCATAATTTGCCTCCCAAGAAGCTAGTTGTATATGGAATTATATTTTCCCTATTTAACATAGGTATTAACCCTGATAAATACTGATGCGATTGAATGGTTGAATTTAATGGTGATTTGCACCGCTCGAATTCCATTTTCCCATCAAAAGATTGATTAGTATTTCAAGTTCATTAAATAGTTGCATAATTGCCGCTCATTGTAAATCCATTATATGGTGAAATCAGTTTGTTGTTAGCAGCGGTCTGGAGGGAATTTACAGGCGCTCAAAATCTGTCGATAGAGAATGCCGCCAGATCGATCTCCGGCGTTTTGCCGGAAATCAGATCGGCGATGGCCTTGCCGGAGCCGGCGCACATGGTCCAGCCCAAGGTGCCGTGGCCGGTGTCCAGGAACAGGTTCGCATATTTGGTGGCGCTCACCACCGGCACGCCGTCCGGCGTCAAGGGACGGAGACCAGTCCAAAGTTCGGCCGAGCCGAAATCGCCGGCATCCGGAAAGCGCGCCTTGGCGTTGGCGACGATGGTGCCGGCGCGGACTTCGTCCAACTCCGTATCGTAACCGGAAAACTCGGCGGTGCCGGCCACCCGTAATCGGTCGCCCAAGCGGCTGTAGACAATCCGGTTCTCTTCGTCGGTCAGGCTGATATTGGGTGCGCCGCCGCCGGTTACCGGCACCGTGACCGAATAGCCTTTGGTGGGGAACACCGGCAGGGATATGCCGAGCGGGCGCAGGAACAAAGGACTGTAGCTGCCCAGGGACAGAACATAGGCGTCGGCTTCGAAGGTCCGGTCCTTGGTGCGCACGGCGGCGACGCGCGCGCCATCAGCCTGGATGGATTCGATGGTTTCGCCGTAATAGAACGTAACGCCGCGCGCCTGGCAAATCGCAGCAAGCTCGTGGGTGAATTTATAGGCGTCGCCGCTTTCGTCCGTGGCCGTGTGGATGCCACCGGCCAGATCATCCGCCCGCCCGGCCAGGGCCGGCTCCAGGGCGATGCATTCCTCCGGGGTGAGGACTTGGTTATCGCAGCCCAATTCGCGTAGCCAGATCGCATGGCGGGCGCCGGCGTCCAGGTCCCGGCGGTTCTCGTAGATCTGTAGGATGCCGTCTGGGCGATGGTCGTATTCGATGCCGGTGTCTTCGCGAATTCCGGGCATCAGCGCGCGGCTGTAAAGGCAGATGCGCATATTGCCGATGGTGTTGCGCCGCGCCCGGGACGGCAGGCAGTTCATGAGGAAACGCAGGCTCCAGACCCATTGCCGCCAATCCAGACGAAAATGATAGAGCAGCGGCGCGTCGGCGCGGCCCAGCCATTTCAGCATCTGCAAGGGCACGCTGGGCGCCGCCCAGGGCGCCGCGTGGCTGGCCGATATCTGGCCGCCATTGGCGAAACTGGTCTCCAGGCCAGGGCCTTCCTGGCGGTCGATGACGGTGACCTCATGGCCGGCCTTGTTGAGATAATAGGCCGCGCATATGCCGATCACGCCGGAACCGAGAACGATGACTTTCAAGACGCTAACTCGTGGTATTTACGGTACCCCGGTGTTATAGGCACCCCAAAGGCTTTCTGCCAGACCGGGCAGGGGCATGACCGCGCATCGAGGCTATTTTGACCAACGCCAACTTGGATTGCAGCCTGCTCAGCGTCGCCGAGATGGCGGCGGCGGATGCGCTTAGCCTCGACGCCGGCGTGCGCAGCCTCGATCTGATGGAGAGGGCCGGGCGTGCCGTGGCAAGCGCCATTCTCGACCGCTGGCCGGTGGGCCGGGCCGCCGTGTTGTGCGGGCCCGGCAATAACGGCGGCGACGGTTATGTGGTCGCCAGGCTGCTGGCCGATGCCGGCTGGCAGGTCCGCCTGGGCTCGCTGGCCGCCGCGCTCAAGGGCGACGCCGCCATCAACGCCAATCGCTGGAACCGCACACCCGAGCCGTTTACGCCGGAACTGATTGCCGGCTCGGATGTCATTGTCGATGCCTTGTTGGGCGCCGGGCTGTCGCGCGCCTTGGATGGGGCGGCGCTGGACATGGTGGCGGCCATGAATGCCAGCGGCATTCCGATCGCTGCCGTCGACATGCCAAGCGGCATCGACGGCGACAGCGGTCAGGTTCTGGGGGCTGCGCCCAAGGCCCAGCTGACCGTGACCTTTTTTCGCAAAAAACCCGGCCATCTTTTGTTTCCGGGGCGCCGCTATTGCGGCGAATTGCTGCTCGCCGATATCGGTATCCCGGATACGGTATTGCAAACCATCGCACCGCAGTTGGCCGAAAACCTGCCAGCCCTTTGGGCCAGCCGTTTGCCGTGGCCGGGATATGACGATTACAAATACAGCCGTGGCCATCTGCTCATATGCGGCGGCGCGGAGATGACCGGCGCCGCCCGTCTGGCGGCAAGGGGCGCCCGGCGCATGGGCGCCGGCATGGTGTCCATCGCCGCGCCGCAAGAAGCGGTTCCGGTCTACCGGGCCGGTGATCCGGGACTGGTGGTCAGCGCCGTGACGGCAGAAACCACATTTGACAATCTGCTTGGCCAGCGCCGCGTCAGCGCCGCCCTGGTCGGTCCGGGCAATGGCAGCGGCTTGGATACAAGACAAAACGTAATCGCCGCCTTGCGCGCCAAGTTGCCGGCGGTGATTGATGCTGATGGTCTGAGCGCGTTTGCAGGCGCGCCGCAAGATTTGTTCGGATGGATCAAGGGGCCTTGCGTCTTGACTCCCCATAGGGGCGAGTTTGACCGCCTGTTTCCCGATATGGATGGCGGGCGGCTGCAGGACGCACGCGCCGCAGCAAAGAGCAGCGGCGCTGTGGTTGTCTTGAAAGGCGCCGACACGGTGATCGCGGAGCCGGGCGGGCGCGCCCTGATCAACGCGAACGCCCCGGCCAGTCTGGCAACCGCCGGCTCCGGCGATGTTTTGGCGGGCATGATCGCGGCGCTGATGGCACAAGGTCTGGAGGCTTTTTATGGAGCCGCGGCGGCGGTCTGGCTGCACGGTGCGGCGGCGCAAAATTTCGGCGCCCCGGCGGGGCTGATCGCCGAAGACTTGCCCGATCAATTGCCGCCGCTGTTGGCAGAACTGAAAAAAAACCCTACATGACACTTGCGGATATATTTAATCAGGACCAGCAATGAACGAAGAAAATTCTGTCGGCTTTTGGGACCGGACGCTGGCGAACCTGAAAAGCGCCTGGGGTAAGATTGCATCCTCCTCGGACGCGTTTTCGGAAACGTCGGTCTCGCCATCGTTGGACGAAGACGACCAGGCACGCCTGATCGATCAGATGCAAGCCTGTCTGGAAGCCAGGGGCGGCGAGGTATCGGCGCGCATCCGCGCCGCGCAATTGGGCCGCGTTTACATCACCCTCGATGATGTGGGGCGCAAAAGGTTCCTCCATATTCTGGCATCCGAGTTTGATGTGGACCACGAAGCCGTCGCCGAAAAAGCGCGCGCTGTGGGCAAGGCCGTGCAAGAGACCGCGCGCCTCCGCGCCGAGACCGAATTGCGCGCCGCTTTGGCGGCGCCCCGGCTCAAGCTGTTGACCCAGTTCAACGGCCTGCCCGAGGGGGTCAAGTTCCTGGTCGACATGCGCGCCGAATTGCTGGCCTTGAAAAAGAGCGAACCGGTGCTGGCCGGGCTGGAAGGCGATTTGAAGGCGCTGCTGACATCCTGGTTCGATGTGGGATTTCTGGAATTGCGCCAGATCGATTGGCAGGCGCCGGCGGCGCTTTTGGAAAAACTGATCGCCTACGAAGCGGTGCACGCGGTCCAGGGCTGGGCCGATTTGAAAAACCGGCTGGCCTCGGACCGCCGCTGTTTTGCCTTTTTCCATCCCCGCATGCCCGATGAGCCGTTGATTTTCGTTTGGGTTGCCCTGGTCAAGGGCATGGCCGTCAACGTGCAGGAACTGCTCGACCAATCGGCGCCGGAGTTTGATGCGGACGCCGCCGACACCGCCATATTTTACTCCATCTCCAACGCCCAGGATGGTTTAAGCAGCATCAATTTCGGCAATTTTCTGATCAAGCGGGTGCTGGACAGATTATCGGCGGAGCTGAAGGGCCTGAAACAATTCGCCACCTTGTCGCCCATACCCGGCTTCATCCCATGGCTGGAAGCGGCGCTGGAAAGCCCGGATTATGCGCTTTTGAAAGACGGCGAAGCCGAGCGGCTCAACGCCCTTGCCGGTAAGCTTGATGCCGGTGCGGCGATCAAGGCGCTGCTCTCATCGAAAGACTGGCACCAGCATGGTGAGGTGGCCGAGGCCCTGAAAGCGCCGTTGTTACGGGCCGCCGCCTATTTCCTGATGCGTATCAAGCGCGGCAGCGGCACGGCGCAAGACTCGGTCGCCCATTTTCACCTCAACAACGGCGCCCATATCGGGCAATTGAACTGGGGCGCCGATCTGTCGGAGCGCGGCCTGGCGCAATCGGCGGGCATTATGCTGAATTACGTCTATGAGCCTGATCAGATCGACAGCAATCATGAATCTTATCGCAGCGGGCTCGAAGTGATTGCGTCCGGCCCGATCCAAGCGCTGATCAAGGATTATTGATGCGCCGCGCCAAGTCCAATGAGGGGAAATACGCCAGCTTCCAATTGACATAGGGGCTTTTTTTTATAGAGTGCGCGCTCCGGCAAGGGACCGCCCGTTGTCGGAGTGTAACAGCGGGCGTGGTGGAATTGGTAGACACGCTAGGTTTAGGTCCTAGTGGCGGTGACGCCGTGGGGGTTCAAGTCCCTCCGCCCGCACCAAAGGTATGAGCTGGAAACGGCAATCGCGCCGCTTCTTTAAGATTTTTAGCTTCAATGAAAAAGTGAGTGAGCCATGCAGGTCACGGAAACCGTCAACGAGGGATTGAAACGCGCCTATACGATTGTGGTCCCCGCAGATGACATCGAGCAAAAGCTGTCGGCGCGCCTTTCGGAAATTGCCAAAACCGCACAAATGCCCGGCTTCCGGCCCGGCAAGGTGCCGGTCAGTCTATTGCGCAAAACCTATGGCGATCAGGTCATGGGCGAGGTGCTCGAGCAAACGGTGAGCGAAAGCACCGAGGCGGCGATCACCGAAAAAGATCTGCGCCCGCTCGGCCAGCCGAAGATCGAAGTCAAGAAATTCGATAGCGGCGAGGACCTGGAATATGACGTGGAATTCGAATTGTTCCCGGAAATCCAATTGACGGATTTTTCAACGATCAAGCTGGAGCGGCTGAAAGTCCCGGCCGACGAGGACCAGGTCGAAACCATGCTCAAGCAAATGGCCGAGGGACAAAAAGACTCGAAGCCGGTCGCGGAAAAACGCAAGATCAAAAGCGGCGATATCGCGGTGATCGATTTCACCGGTTCGGTCGATGGCGAGGAGTTTCCCGGCGGCAAGGCGGACGACTATCCGCTGGAGATCGGCTCGAACATGTTTATCCCCGGTTTCGAAGAACAGCTGATCGAAAAAGAGGTCGGCGACAAACTCGAGGTGAAAGTGAAATTCCCGGATGAATATACCGAGGAACTGGCCGGCAAGGATGCGGTTTTTGCCGTTGAAATCAAAGAGTTGCGCGAAGGAATTCCAGCGGAAATTGATGACGAACTGGCCAAGAAAATGGGCGCCGAGAACCTGGAGGAATTGAAGAAAAATCTCCGCCAGAGCCAAGAAGGCGAATTGGATGGCCTGTCCCGGATGCGCCTCAAAAAGGAGCTGTTGGACACCCTCGACGAAGGCCACAAGTTCGATTTGCCGTCCGGTCTGATCGGCCAGGAGTTCGATGCCATTTGGGAGCAGTTCGTCCATCAGCGCGAACACCATCCGGACCAGATCGACGAAGACGACAAGGACAAAAGCGACGACGATCTAAAGGCCCAATATGGCGAGATCGCCGAGCGCCGGGTTCGTTTGGGATTGCTGCTCGCCGAGATCGGGCGCACCAACGAAATTCAAGTGACCCCGGAAGAGGTGAACCGGGCCATCATGCAGGAAGCCCAGCGCTATCAGGGCCGCGAGCAGGAGGTCATGGAGCATTACCAAAAGAACCCGGAAGCGCTGCAAGCCATACAATCGCCGCTTTTGGAGGAAAAGGTCGTCGACTTTATATTGGAGCTGGCCCAGGTTTCCGACAAGGAAGTTACGTTGGAAGAATTGGTGGCCGCTGACGAAGCCGACGCGGCCGCCAAGAAAGCCGCTGCATCCGATGCCGGCGATGACGCCGAAAAGCCGGCCAAGAAGAAGCGGGCGCCAAGGAAAAAGAAAGCGCCGACGGCCGATAAGGACTAAATATCATGCGGGCTGCGGTGCGGCCCCCTGGACCCCAGTAACGACATATTTGGAATAAAAAATGAGCGATCCCTACGAAGTCTACAACAATCTGGTTCCCATGGTGGTTGAAACCACTAATCGGGGAGAGCGCGCCTATGACATTTACTCGCGGCTGCTGAAAGAGCGGATCATTTTCGTGACCGGCGGCATCGACGATTATATTGCCAGCCTGGTCTGCGCTCAGCTTTTGTATCTTGAATCGGAAAACCCGAAAAAAGAGATCGCCTTTTATATTAATTCACCGGGCGGCATCGTAACGTCGGGCCTGGCGATCTACGACACCATGCAGTATGTGCGCCCGTCGGTATCCACCGTATGTATTGGTCAGGCGGCATCCATGGGCTCCTTGCTGCTTGCCGCCGGCGCGCCGGGACAGCGATTCGCGCTTCCCAACTCACGAATCATGGTGCATCAGCCGTCCGGCGGCGTTCAGGGTCAGGCGACCGATATTGAAATTCAAGCGCGTGAGATACTTGCGCTTAGGGGTCGGCTGAACAATATCTATGTAGAGCACACCGGCAAGGAATTGAAGGATATCGAAGAGGCCGTCGAGCGCGATAACTTCTTGTCACCTGCGGAAGCCGTGGAATTCGGGCTTATTGACGAAGTAGTAACCAAGCGTCCTGTAGAAGATGATGACGGCGATCTAAGTGGAAATGGCGATGATGGCGAGAGCGACGGCAAGGGAGATAAGGACTAAATGGCGCGGGCCATATCCGCGCGCCCGAAGCCATTCCCAAATAATCGATTGTGCGGCAGTGCAATCGATGCCTAAAATTGACCGCAACTGCCCGATGTCGAGGCTGGAGGGCCAATGAACAAATCTAGCGGCGGCGATTCCAAGAACACGCTCTACTGCTCGTTCTGTGGAAAAAGTCAGCACGAAGTCCGCAAACTTATAGCCGGACCCACGGTGTTCATCTGCGATGAATGCGTTGAGTTGTGCATGGACATCATCCGCGAAGAGAACAATACCCATATCGTCAAATCCGGCGACGGCGTTCCGACGCCGGCCGAAATTTGCTCGGTGCTGGATGACTATGTGATCGGCCAGGATTACGCCAAGCGGGTGCTGGCGGTTGCCGTGCACAATCATTACAAACGGCTCAGCCATACCTCCAAAAACAATGATGTGGAACTGGCCAAGTCCAATATCCTGCTGGTCGGCCCGACCGGTTGCGGCAAGACGCTGTTGGCGCAGACTTTGGCGCGCATCCTGGATGTGCCGTTCACCATGGCCGACGCCACCACCCTGACCGAAGCCGGCTATGTGGGCGAGGATGTGGAAAATATCATCCTCAAATTGCTGCAAGCCGCCGATTATAATGTCGAGCGGGCGCAGCGCGGCATTGTCTATATCGACGAGGTCGATAAAATATCGCGCAAATCCGACAATCCGTCGATCACCCGGGATGTCTCCGGCGAAGGCGTGCAGCAGGCCTTGTTGAAAATCATGGAAGGCACCGTCGCCTCGGTGCCGCCCCAGGGCGGGCGCAAACATCCGCAGCAGGAATTCCTGCAAGTGGATACCACCAACATCCTGTTCGTCTGCGGCGGCGCTTTTTCCGGATTGCAGAAAATCATTTCGGCGCGCGGGCGCGGCTCGTCGATCGGCTTCGGCGCCGATGTGCATGGCCCCGAAGAACGCCTGACCGGCGAGATTTTACGCGATGTGGAGCCCGAGGATCTTTTGAAGTTCGGATTGATTCCGGAATTCGTCGGCCGGCTGCCGGTGATCGCCACCTTGGATGATCTGGATGAAGAAGAGCTGGTGAAAATCCTGACCGCGCCGAAGAACGCCCTGGTCAAGCAATACCAGCGCCTGTTCGAGATGGAGGACGTGACCCTCACATTCCGCGAAAACGCATTGGGCGCCATCGCCAAGAAGGCGGTTGAGCGGAAAACCGGCGCGCGCGGATTACGCTCGATCATGGAAGACATCCTTTTGGAAACCATGTTCGAGCTGCCGGACATGACCAGCGTCGAAGAAGTGGTGATCAACCGCGAGGTGGCTCAGGACGGCGCCCAGCCTCTCTATATCTATTCCGAACGGCGCGATGATCTGGATTCCAGCGCGTAAATCCCGGTTGGCTTGATTTTTGAATAAAATCGTCCAAATTACGTTAGGTGTACCAGTGGTTCTGATGTCAAAGGCTAGGCGATAATCAGACTGCGATGCGTACTGGTCCGCGAGGGGACCGAAATAAGGAGAAAAAAAGTTGGATAGTTCCGCTGGCCACGTCTACCCCGTACTTCCGCTGCGTGATATCGTTGTCTTTCCCCACATGATCGTGCCGCTCTTCGTTGGGCGGGAGAAATCGGTTCAGGCCCTCGAAGACGTCATGCAGGACGATAAGCAGATTCTGCTGATCGCCCAGAAGAATGCCTCCGACGATGATCCGGCGCAGGAAGACATCTATAGTGTCGGCACCGTTTCCACGGTCCTGCAATTGCTGAAATTGCCCGATGGCACCGTCAAGGTGCTGGTCGAAGGCGGTCAGCGCGCCCGCGTCATCCGCTTTCGCGACAATGAAAAATTTTTCGAAGTTTATGCCGATACGATGCCCGAACGCATGCCCGACGAGGACGATCTCGAAGCCCTGTCCCGTTCCGTGGTCTCCCAGTTCGAACAATATATCAAGCTGAACAAGAAAATTCCGCCCGAAGCCCTGGTTTCGGTCAACCAGATTGACGATGTCTCCAAACTGGCCGACACGGTCGCCTCGCATCTGGCGCTGAAAATTTCCGAGAAGCAGGAATTGCTGGAAATCGATACGGTTGCCCAGCGCATGGAGCGCATCATTTCGTTCATGGAAAGCGAGATCGGCGTCCTCCAGGTGGAAAAGAAAATTCGCAGCCGCGTCAAACGCCAGATGGAGAAGACCCAGCGCGAATATTATTTGAACGAACAATTGAAGGCGATCCAGAAAGAGCTGGGCGAGGCCGACGAGGGCAAGGATGAAAATGCCGAGCTCGAGGAAAAGATCGCCAAGACCAAGCTTTCCAAGGAAGCCCGTGAAAAGGCCGTCGGCGAGCTGAAGAAGCTTAAGAATATGAGCCCCATGTCCGCCGAGGCCACGGTGGTCCGCAACTATCTGGACTGGATGCTCAATATTCCGTGGAAAAAGCGCGGCCGCACCAACAAAGATATCCGCGCCGCCGAAAAGGTTCTCGAGACCGATCACTATGGCCTGGAGAAGGTCAAGGAACGGATTTTGGAATATCTGGCCGTGCAGCAGCGGACCAAGAAGCTGAAGGGCCCGATCCTCTGCCTGGTCGGACCGCCAGGGGTTGGCAAAACCTCCCTCGGCAAATCCATCGCCAAGGCAACCGGGCGCAATTTCGTGCGCATGTCCCTGGGCGGGGTTCGCGACGAGGCCGAGATCAGAGGCCACCGGCGTACCTATATCGGCTCCATGCCCGGCAAGGTCATTCAAGGCATGAAGAAGGCGAAGACATCGAACCCGCTGTTCCTTCTGGACGAGATCGACAAGATGGGCGCCGATTGGCGCGGTGATCCGTCCTCGGCCCTGTTGGAGGTTCTCGATCCCGAACAGAACGACACCTTCCAGGATCACTATCTGGAGGTGGATTATGATCTGTCGGACGTGATGTTCCTGACCACCGCCAATACGCTGCGCATTCCGCAGCCGCTGATGGACCGGATGGAAACGATCCGCATCCATGGCTATACCGAAGACGAAAAGGTCGAGATCGCGCGCCGCCATCTGATCGACAAACAGGTGGAAGCGCATGGCCTCAAAAACGGCGAATGGAGTATTTCCGATGCGGCGTTGCGCGATATTATCCGCTATTATACCCGCGAAGCTGGGGTGCGTAATCTGGAGCGTGAGATTGCCAACCTGACGCGCAAGGCGACCAAGGAAATCCTGATGGATGGGTCCGAGAAGATCGCCGTTACCAAGCGCAATCTGGAAAAATATGCCGGCGTGCATAAATTCCGCTACGGCGAGCTCGAGGACAAAGATATCGTCGGCGTCACCAACGGGCTCGCCTGGACCGAAGTCGGCGGCGAAATTCTGACCATCGAAGCGGTCATGATGCCGGGCAAGGGTAAGATGACGATCACCGGCAAGCTCGGCGACGTGATGCAGGAATCGATCCAGGCCGCGCGCTCGTTCGTGCAGTCGCGGGCCGCCGTGTTCGGCTTCAAGCCGACGGCTTTCGAAAAGAAAGATATCCACGTGCACGTGCCCGAAGGTGCGACGCCCAAGGACGGCCCGTCCGCCGGCGTCGGCATGGTAACCGCCATTGTCTCGGTGCTGACCGGGATACCGGTGCGCAAAGATGTCGCCATGACCGGCGAGATCACCTTGCGCGGACGCGTCCTGCCCATCGGCGGGCTTAAGGAAAAACTGCTGGCCGCCATGCGCGGCGGCATCAAGACGGTGCTGGTGCCCATAGATAATGAAAAGGATCTCGCCGAGATTCCGGACAACGTCAAAAAGGCGATGGAAATTATTCCGGTAACCAGCGTCGAGGAAGTATTGGCGCATGCGCTCGCCGGCACCATGGTGCCCATCGATTGGGATGAGAGCGACGAGGAAGACGCGGTGCCGGCGGCTCAATCGGACGACGACAAAGACCGTGGCGGCGTCGTTAAGCACTAAACGCGCCCATTTCCGCCAAAAGTTGATTCGCGAAAACATGGCCCCGCGCGGCTTATCTGCCGCTGCGGGGCCAGCCATTTTGGCCGATATATTAGTAGAATCCCCCGGATTCAGCGAAAAATCGAGAAAGTTGTGGATAAAACCGCGTCTTCGATTGACGCATTTATCAGGACCGCCGTAAACTGACCGCGGTTTTAAGGCGCAGGGTGTCCTTAAATTCTTATTTGATTTTTTCCCATCACCTCAGAAAAGGGGGCCTTAACGTGAACAAAAACGATCTAGTTTCGACGGTTGCAGACGGGGCCGGAATGTCGAAAGCCGATGCAGCCAAGGCTGTGGACGGTGTGTTTGATGCAATTACCGGCTCGTTGCAGTCGGGTGGTGAAGTTAGGGTCGTTGGTTTCGGCACTTTCTCCGTGGCCAATCGCAAGGCGACCACGGGCCGTAATCCACGCACGGGCGAATCCATTCAAATTCCCGCGTCCAAGCAGCCCAAGTTCAAGGCCGGCAAAGGCCTGAAGGACGCAGTCAATCATTAAATCAATTTAGCGTTACGAGATACGCCGGCCACGGCAACGTGGCCGGCGTTCTTGCTTTTGGGCCTTTGTTGCCGCATCAATGGCCGGCTGACTTATCAAATCAGGGCGATTAGCTCAGTTGGGAGAGCGCCACGTTTACACCGTGGATGTCGGCGGTTCGAGCCCGTCATCGCCCACCACCTTCCCTCCATCCTTGGCACCTCTCCATTCTTTGACTTGGCTCGGGCGCGCGCAGCCTTATGCTGGCAGACACGCACCGCAACGCTGAGGAGGGCCCCCATGAAAGACCAAAGCTACAACTATTCCACATTCTCGCCGCACCCGAAGGAGTTCGAGGACTTCGCCAAGGATGCGCCGAAAGCCACCGAGCGGGCGCCGTCGGTTCCACTGGAAGATCTGGACACCGGCGCCATGGTCGCGATGAAGGATCTCTGGAAAACGGATGTGGCGCTGATCGAGTTCGGCTCCTTCACCTGACCTTTCTGCGCCATGGCCGCCGAGGAAATGGAAGACCTCGCCAGCCGTTACGCAGACCGGGCCGTGCGCTCGGCATTCATCTACACCCGCGAAGCCCATCCCGGCGAAAACTACCGCCACCACACATCCATGGACGATAAGCGCGCCAACGCCCGCGCCTTCCAAGAGCATTCCGGCATCAAGCGGCAAATCCTGCTGGACGATCTGGACGGCACCGCCCATCACACTTACGGCCAGGTGCCCAATATGACCTGGATCATCGGGCGCGGCGGTTTCATTCTCTATAAGGCCGCCTGGACCGGCGCCCGTGATGTGGAGAGCGGTCTTTTACAAGCCCTCGATTTTCAGGAGAACCGGGTCCAGAACAAGTGGCTCCCGTTCTATTCGGAGCGCGCCGCATTTTCGTACCGGGACATGTCCAAGTTCAAAGAAGGTCTGGAGCGGGCGGGCCCGCAAGCGGTTTCCGATTTCGCCGGGCCCAGCGCCCAGCAGCGCACCGCAGCCGAGACCGATCCGGAAGCCATTCCCAGCGTGCCGGGCAATTTCTTCAAGCCGGGCACGGATTGAGCCCGGCTGAAATGACAATGGTGCTTGGGCGGATTTGAGCGCATACTCCGCAGCGTTGGGGGTGCATCATGAATGCTGAAGCTATGGCCGCCGGGCCGGAACCATTTTGGCGCGTCGCCGGTCTGGATTTTCGCAATCTGATCTGGGTTGTTCTGGCCCTCGGGCTGATGGTCGCCGTCATCCTCCATGACGAGCCGTGGCCGCTGCGTTTTGTGCATGTGTCCTCGGGCGTCCTGTTGACCGGCGCCGACGTCCTGATGGGCTTCCTCATCGGGCCGGTAATACGGCGCCTGGATTTTGAGGCGCGCCGCGCCTTTTCCCTCAGATTGCTGCCCAAGACTTTGTTCATCCTGACCCCTCTCGGCATCATCGCGCCGACCACCGGCTGGTATCTGGCGGTGCAGACCGGCTACCTGGAATACGGCTATCCCCAATTCTGGTGGGTTGTCGCCGCCCTGGCGGTATCATTGGTGCTCGCCATCCAAGGCCTCTTTATCCTCTTGCCGGCCAATCTCCGCGCCTATCTGGAGATGCGCAAAGACGCGCCCGAGGTCGAAAAAGTGACTCGCATCATGCGCCTCTATTTCCTGACCGTCGCGTCGCAAGGCGTCATGCAGCTGCTGATCGTGGTGATCATGGTCAAGTTCGCGACCGGGCTTTAGGCGTCTCGCCGACGCCGCCTGATCACGGCGCTGAACGCAAAGTACCAGGCCAGGGCAAGCACCAGAATAGTGACATTCACGCCCATGGCGATGCGATGCGCTTCGGCCGCATAGCCGGTATCGGTGGCCGGGAACTGGCCGAGAACTAGCCCATAAATATTCTGAATGACAAAGCCGCCCAGTAGCCAGCAAAGGGTAAGGCAAGCGTTCAGCCGGCCATGCAGTTCTTTGGGAAATTCGGTGCCGAGGGCGGCGTACATAACCATTCCCAGTGGCGCCAGGAATCCGAATGCGCCCCACATCAGGAAAACCGCCAGCGGTCCCGGTGTCCAAGGCGACGCCATAAGAAATATGATGGCTGTAAACAGTACCGCGGCGCCGACGGCAAAGCCCATGACTGATATCCCAAGGCGCCCCGCCAGCCCGTTTAAGGGACCGGTGGCGACACCCGCAACGGCCATGGCACCAGCCATCAGCAGCAAAACGTTTGCCGTGCCGCCGGGGTCCAATCCGGCTACGTCGCGAATCCACGGACCCGACCACAGCGCCATGAGGCCGCCCAGTGTACCGAGCACCGCCGCCAGCAAAGGCGCGGCGCGCCAGAATTCCGGATTGGCGAAGATGCCGCCAAGGCCCTTGATCTGGGCGGCCAGGGTGACGCCGGTGCTTTCCGATTTGCGGCTTGGCACCACCAACAGGACGGCGAGGGCGCCGGCCACCAGAAGGACGGCGACAATCAGATGGATGGTGCGCCAATCGGTAAAGGCAAGCGCCGCCTGAACCGGCACGGTGCCAATCATCAGGCCAAGGCTGCCGGCGCTGATACTCAGCCCATTGGCCAGAGGCAAGCGCTCGGGCGGATACCACATGGCGTAGACCTTGAACGATGTGACCGCGCTGGCCGTAGTGCCAAGCGCGATAAGCGCCCGCCCGGCGGCGAAGGTAAGACCGGTATCGGCCGCTGCCACAACCACCGCGCCGGCCGCGCAGGCGAGCAGAAATGCCGCATAGACCCGGGCGTGGCTCATATCGGTCGAGCAATACGCCATAGGGAATTTGCATGATCGTTGCGGCCACGAAAAAGGCGCTGGTGGCCAAGCCCAGTTCGGTCGCGTCCATACCGGTGTCACGCACCAGATCGGGCGTTATGACCGCGCCGATGGAACGGAATATTGACGCCAGCAAATAGCCGAGGGCAAACGGCACGAAGATACGCAGGACCAGGAGCATGGGCATTGCTAGCGGCCCAATCGCCGGGCCATCAGCTTCGGCGCCGCCCAATACCATAGCACCGAGGCGGCGCTGGTGGCGGCGATAATAGCGATGATGATCTGGTGGCCCTCGGGGGCGTAGGCGCCGGGCGTGCCGGTCGGGAATTTGTCGAGCACGAAGCCGAAAATATTTTGCAAGGCAAAGACGCCGAGGATCCAGCAAAGATGCAGGCAGGCATTGACCCGGCCCACCAATTCGGGCGGATATATCTGGTTCAGCCCGGCATAGACCAGCATGCCCATGGTCGCCAGGTAGGCGAACAGAAACCACAAAACCGCCACCGCCCAAGGCGCCAGAAACCACTGGCTCATCAGGGCCGCGGCTATGCCGGTAAACAGAACCGTGCCGAAGATCGCCCCGCCCACCGGCGTTAGCCCGAAGCCGCCCAGAAACTTGACCGTCGGGCCGCTCAAGAAAAACGATAAGGTCATCGCCGCCGCCATGAGCAATAGAATATTGGCGGCATCGGTGCCCGAAATACCGGCCACGTCGCGCAGCCAGAGGCCCGCCCACAGGCTCTGCATGGCGCCCATGGCGCCAACCATAAAAACCAGCACCGGCGCAATGCGGAGAAATTTCAGATCGGTGATGACCCGGCCGAGGCCCATAATCTGATCGGCGAGGGAGCCGCCGCTATGGCCGCCATTGGATCTGGGAACGGCTGCCCACACAAATATGGCCGCCGCGAATATGGCCGCCGCCGCGATCATATGGATGTCCCGCCAATCCAGGAACGGCAGCGCCAGCTCCACCGGCGTGGTCCCGACCATGACCCCCAGCCCGCCGGCGGCGAAGCCGAGCCCGTTGAGGAACGGCAGGCGTTCTTTCGGATACCAAAGCACGTAGGCCTTCAACGCACAGGCGGCGCTTGCGGCCGACGCGATGGCGGTCAGGAAGCGCCCCACAGCCAGCCCGGCAACGCCGTCCGCGAGCCCGAAGATTGCCGATCCGGCGGCCCCCAAAGCCAAGCAAACCACATAGACCATGCGCGGCCCGTAGCGGTCGACGAGGATGCCGAGAGGCACTTGTAACAACATGGCGCCAACGAAATAAGTGCTGCCGATAAAGCCAAGCTCGGTGGCATCGAGCCCAAGATCGCGCACCAGGTCCGGCGCGATGACGCCATTGATGGAGCGAAAGATGGAGCTCGCGAAATAGCCCAGGGCAAAGGGCATGAAGACTCGGATCGCTAGGGATTGAGGCATGGAGATCGTTGCACGTCAGTCTTCGGGGGCGCTCAAATAATCACCCAGCATCGCCTGATAGTCGCCGCTTCGCGTAATGCGTTTCATGAAATCCGCGTCCGGCACGCCCGTCAATTCCCCCGGCAGTGCGCCGTCGCGCAATGCCTTCAATGTGTCGTGGGCCGCCTGCATGGCCGCCATGATCGGCATGTGGCCTTGCAGGACGATGCGGACGCGGCGGCTGGCAAGGTATTCCTTGTCGGCCAGCTCGCCCTTGGCGTTGGCCAGGAACATGGGAATGGAAATGGCGCCGGACAATGTGTCCAGCTCGGCGCGGCTGGCAACGCCGGTCAGGAACACCGCATCGACGCCGGCCGCCTCGTAAGCCTGGATGCGCCGGACCGTGTCGTCGAGCCCGGCGATGGACATGGCGCTGGTGCGCCCGGCGATAACCAGTGCGCTATCCCGGCGCGCCGCCAGGGCCGCGCGCATCTTGCCGGTGCCTTCGTCGATGGAGATCAGCCGCGCCTTACCGGCCGCACCGTACGGGGCCGGCAGCTCGGTGTCTTCGATGGTCAGCGCGGCGACGCCGGCGTTTTCCAATTCCTCCACCGTGCGCGTCACGTTCAGCGCGTTACCGTAGTCGTGGTCCGCATCGCACAGAAGCGGCAATTCAACCGCCCGGTTGATGCGCAATGCCTGCCCGGCAAACTCGGTCAGGGTGAGGACGATCAGATCGGGCGCCCCGAGCACGGCCATGGAGGCCACCGATCCCGCGAACATGCCCGTCTCGAAGCCGATATCCTCGGCGATGCGGGCGCTTAAGGGATCGAACACCGAGCCCGGATGGACGGCACGATCGCCCTCCAATACTGCGCGAAACTTCTGGCGTCTTGCCTGCCACCTCATGGAGCGGATCCTTTTTGCATTTCCAGTTCCTCGATACTGCGCGGCCAGTCTTTTTTCAGCAAACGGGACAAGGCCCGGTCGGCCAGCAACTTGCCGCCGGTCTGGCAGCGGGGGCAGTAGTTGGTCTCGTTGGATGCATAGCGGATGCGCTGCACCGATGTGCCGCAAACCGGGCAGGGTTTTTCGAACTTGCCGTGCACCGCCATCTCGGGCCGGAAGGCGGTGATTTTTTCGGGGAAGCCGTCGCCGGCCTCGTCCGCCAGCCGCCGGCTCCATTCGGCCAAAGTCGCTTGCGTCGCCGCGAACAGGCGCTCGATCTCCAACGCGTCCAGCTTCTGGCTCATGGCGATGGGCGACAGCCCGGCCCGGTGCAAAATCTCGTCCGAATAGGCGTTGCCGATGCCGCTGAACAGGCGCGGGTCCGTGAGGCTGCGCTTCAGGGTGTGATTCTCGGCGCTGAGCGCGGCGGCGAAATCTTTGAGCCCGGCGCTTTCGATCTCCAGCCCCGCCGGGTCGTGGGCGGCGAGGGCATCGGCGCCTTGCTCGAAGTGGAGCGAGGCGCGCCGTTTCGATCCGGCTTCGGTCAGGGTAAGGGTGCCGGAGGTAAAATCAAACGCCGCCAGGCCGTTCTTGCCGCCCGGAATATTGGCGCCAACTTCGTCTTTCCAATGCAGCCGCCCGGCGATCATCAGATGCAGGATCAGCCAGTAATCGCCATCAAGGCCAATGGCAATGCGCTTGCCGATGCGGCGGACTGCGGCAACCTTGCGCCCATCCGCATCCCCGATGGGCGGCGCGGCGGTGCGCAAAAGGAACGGATTTTTGCGCCGGATGCCGGTGAGCGCGGCGCCGCCGATGCGCGCCTCCAGCGCCGTGATGTAGAGCGATATGTCGGGCAATTCCGGCATCACGTCTTGGGCGGGTTTTCCCGGATGGCTTCTTCCACCGGCGCGATGCCCCAACCGGGCGTGTCGGGCAGCACCAGATAGCCGTCTACAATATCGGGGGCGCCGTCGAACACCACGTCGTCGATGGGGATGCGGTCGATATCGGTCTCGACAATGCGCAAGTTGGGAACCGCGCAGGCGAAATGGGCATTCATCATGGTCGCCAGATGGCCGTAGAAATTGTGCGGCGCCACGTTCACCTCGAAGGCATCGGCGACGGCGGCGATCTTCATGGACTGCCAGATGCCGTTCCAGACCGCGTCGATAATGGCCACGTCCATGGACTGGTTGTCGAAATAGGGCAGGAAACGGCGGAGGCCCATAAGCGTCTCGCACGATGATATGGGGAACGGTGAGTGGTCGCGGATATAGGCGAGGGCCTTCGGGTTGTCGCTGTCGATCTCGATCCAGAACATATCCAGGTCCGATATGGCGCGGATCACTTGTAGGAAGCCCTCGGTCTTGGCGTTGAAATTGAGGTCCAAGAGAATATCCATGTCCGGCCCGGCGCCGTCGCGAAAGGCTTCGTATTCGGCGTGGATCTGGCGGGTGATCTTTTTCTCCATGTTCAGCTCGGGATAAAACGGCCGCCCGAACCCAGCCCCCCAGCTTTTGAGCGGCCCGTCCTCGGACAAAAGAATGCCCGATTTCAGCGCCGTAAAACCCATGTCCCGGGCGCGCGCGCCGGCCGCCTTGATATCGTCCAGTGTGGTGATGGCGGGCTCCGGGTAATCATCGGGGAAATTGACCTGCCAAAAGGCGCAGTGGGACCAATAGACGCGCACCTTGTCCCGGATTTTGCCGCCGAGGATAACATGGCAGGGCACGCCAAGGGTTTTGGCCTTGGCATCCAGCACCGCGTTCTCGATCGCGCCGGCGGCCAGCGCCGAGGTGGCGCCGGTGGCGGTCCGCTTGGCGTTGAACAATTTGGCATATATTTTTTCGTGGGCGAGCACGTCTTCGCCGATGACGAACGAGGCGAACCGCTCGATGGCCAGCGACACGCCGGGCGGCCCAAAGCTCTCATCGTACTCGGACCAGCCCTCGACGCCGTCCTCGGTGGTTACCTTGCAAAAGTAATAATTCCGCCGGCCCGCGTCGCAGGCCATGGTCTCCAAGCCGGTAATTTTCATGGCTTTCCCCTCAATTCCTCTGCCCATTTCAATCCAAGGTTCCACGCCAACCCGCACCTGTCAACGCGGGGCGGAGCTATGCCGCCAGCGCATGGAAAATGCGACATCCGGGGTGCGGAATCAGGTATGGATTGGTATGGCTTTGTATGGATTGGTATGGATTTCATGTCTCTTTCGTCCAATATTTTCGCGTTCATGTAGGTTTGGATTACCGCAGGTCATGCGGTGCGCGCATGGCCGTTCCGGGCGGTTAATCGATGCATATTTGCGATGAATTTGGAAGGGAATAGTATAGAACATATTGGGTACAAATGCAAGATAAATTAGTTTTGTGTCCTCTATAATCGATATGCCTTTTGATTTATAATGCAAGCAACGCGTTTAGGAGATGTGCGGATGATATTTTCGATTTCAGATGGATTGGGTGCCGCCAAAAAAATCAATGCGGGTAGCTTTGTTGAGTTAAAAATATGGGAACGCCAGCATATCCAGGAGTGGATAAGAACAAATCCAGAAATGCTTGGTGAAGATTTGCTAGTAGTGAGCATAGAATTTGATCGATTTAGCAATAGCGATGACCGACTAGGGTCAGAACTCATTAACCATTAATTGATTCAATGGTCTGGAACTTAATAATGGGAGTTTCAGATTATGAGGCGTTTATTTTGGTTATCAGATCA
>Ga0114993_10001062_pt1 | contig 31668 bp, 52 predicted proteins | sample ArcticOcean_MG_C_FD_87042 | JGI IMG/M metagenome (GOLD analysis project Ga0114993, IMG submission 87042) | Marine microbial communities from western Arctic Ocean - ArcticOcean_MG_CB2_150 | ecosystem: Environmental > Aquatic > Marine > Oceanic | place: Arctic Ocean: Canada Basin | collected...
CAACGTGCAACTGCCACGCCCCGTCTGGGCGCCCGACGGCAAGTACAACCGCTACGCCGAGGGGGTGGAGATTGAGGGCCGCGCCGCCACGCTCGGCCGGACGCTCGTCGTGGGTGGCCCCCAGTGGGACACGCTGGTGGAACTCATCGCGCGTCGGTCCATCGCGGGTCAGTACATCGCCGACCGCGCGCACGTTGTTGGACACAGCGAACTGGCGAAGAACCGCCGCGACCCCGGTGCCGGCCTCGACTTCGCGGCGCTCCTCCAGGACGTGACGGAGCGACGGTTCGAACTCACGGTGACGCCGCCGCCCATCGTCGAGCCGGAGCCCGACCCCCCGCCGGAGACGCAGCTACAGCATCACCACCCATGGAAGTCGTTCCGCCGCACCGGCCCCGCCGTCTGGGACTAGGGCGACGGTGCTAGGCTCCGCAGGCGGGTAGGGGCGGCTCCCCTGAAGCCCGGGTAAGCGCCACGGGCCTCGCCTCCAACGCCTCCTCCACATGGGAGGCGTTGTTGCGTCCGATGCCGCTACAAGGCCCTGTGCGGGCGCTGAGGGCGTTTATGCGCAATAGCGGGGGTACGTGGCGGGGGAGGCTTACAGGAGCACTTCCTGGGAAAGACGCTTGGCGGCAATCTCGCAGTAGCGCTCCTCGATCTCGATCCCGATGGCGCGCCGCCCGAGATTCTTTGCCGCGCGCAGGGTCGGACCGGCCCCCATGAATGGATCGAGCACGACGCCGCCCGGCTCAGTCACGGCCTCAATCAGGCGCTCGATCAGCCCTACGGGCTTCGGGCTCGGGTGGTCAGTAGTCGTGTCGCGCGGGCACGCGATAATGTTTCCGATTGCATGCGACCCCATCGTGGGCTGACCCTTCGACGCATGCATGATGAGTTCGTGTTGCAGGCGGAAGCCAGCGCCCATACCGAACGACGTTTTATCCCACACGACCATATTGTGGATGCGAAGATTGCAGCTCTCGAACGCGCCAATGAGGTTCGGCCACTGCCTCCAGTCGATGAAGGAGAGCACGCTGCCGCCATCGCGGAGGTTCGGCATCGCGGCTCGCATCACCTCGCGCATGAACCAGACGAAGCCTGGCGTCGTCATCTGGTCGTTCTCGATGGCGGTCTTGAAGCGCTCACCGCGAACCATTGGGCCATGAACGGCCTTCGTCGTCTCGCGCGTTCCGGTTGCATACGGGGGGTCCATGACGATCGCCGCCGCGACTTCGGGAAGCTTACCTGCGAGTACGTCCAGCACATCCCCGTGGTAGATCGTGATCCCGTCGCGGTCGTAGTAGGGGGTCATGGCGTCACAGGAAGATTGGCTGGGGGAGGTTCCGCAGAAGGCACACAGACCGGAAAGAGAGTTAGACGACGGCGGTCGCCACCCCCAGCCGCGCGGATCGTATCACGAGATGCCATGGCGTTCATGCACTCGCCTCAACCACTCAAGGACATCAGGGTGTCCGTCGTCGTCGCTGCGGAGTCGATGCTCGGGGTTCTCCCCGTGCTGCCACCACCAGACGGTGTCCGTCTCATTCCAGGTGTAAACCGACGCAGCGCATTGGACACCAGCAAAGCAGGGAACCCCGTCGGCGTCGGTGGGGCTCATGTCGTCTCTTCGTCCCACCCGATGGAGATGTGCGCCCCGGTCGTCGCCCCGTACGCTTTCGTGAGATCCAAGCAGTAGACCTGCGAGTCGTCGTGGATCGCCGTGCCCGTCAGCGCGTCGAGCACGGCCCGCGCCAGCTTGTCGATGTCGGGGCGCTTGACGTGGTGCTGGACGCGCTTGGGGAGGGTCTTGGGTCGGCGCAGCACGAAGCGAATCGAGACGACCACGGGGTCCGTGCGGGGCGTGTCGAAGTGGGACTGCGCCACGACGGCTACGGACGTGCGCCAGTCTTTGAGGGGGGCGCCGGCGCTTTCCGTGAGGATGACCCCGCCGGTCTTGGGGTTCGTGAAGGCGCGCTTGGATCCTTGCGGGCGTGGAGAGCCGGGGACGAAGAAGGTGATGGCGGTCATGGGAGAGTCTCACCACGGAGGGCGGCAGTGAGGATCTGCACGATCCACCCCCGAGAGGCCGCGTCGTTCACCTGGCCGATCGCGTCGTCCATCGCCAGCGTTAACGCTTCAATGCGCTCCGCCTGCGCGCGATGGGAGGCGAGCAGCTTGGCGGTGTCCACGGCGTCCATACGGTTATCGGTCGCGCGTCCGTGCCGGCGGCGTGCCCAGTCCCAATCCGCGTCGGGGATGAGGTCAGGCATCGGCGGCGCCGTTCACCGTGGGCGGCACGACGCTGGTGAGGGATTCCCGCGTGTATTCGGTCTGAAGCCGCGCCCAGTCGCGATCCCACCCCTCGGGTCGGGGCCGGTGGTGGAGGAGGTGACCGATCGAGGAGTGATCGCGGTCCAGGGCGCGCGCCGTCTTCGTATGCGTCCAGCCCAGCACGTCGACGGCGAAGACGGTGAAGAGCTGACGCGCATCGACCGCGTCCCGCGTGCTCCGCTTCCCGCAGAGCACCAGGCGGGTGCGCGTCGTGACGCGCTCGACGGCATCGAACAAGACCGGGACCGGGAGAGCGGGCTGCATGGGCATACCCTGGGTGGACTCAATCTCGATATGCACCGTCCCGTTCTCGATGGTGATCGCGACGTGGCCGTGGAATTCCAGAGTCGCCTTCGTCATGGCGCCCACCCCTCCACGGCCGCGCGGCGGGCGCGCACGTTGTACGCGTGGATCTGCTGCGTGGTGTCGGCCTCCAGGGCGGTCTGGCAGGAGCGGTGGACCGGCTGCCCGTCGATGTTCGCGTAGTCGGCCAGGGGCCACGTCAGCGGGCGGTCGCAGAGGCGGCAGCGGGCGGTGATGGTGATGAAGTCGGTCATCGCAGCACCGGGAACTTCTCCGGCCTCGCCCCGCCCGTGCGCCAGCGCGCGCTATAGACGTTCTCGCCCGCCCGGAACGCGTTCCACGACTTCGCGGTGATCGCGATTAGCTCGTAGTCGCTGAGGCGATGGTCGGAGGTGCGCTCGGAGATCATGCGGGCGCGCAGGGCGAGGATGGGGTCGCCCTCGCTCAAGCCCGTGCCCCGCCAGAGCTTCTCGAAGAAGTCGGCGGCGTCGGCCTCGTCCACCGCGCTGATGACGTAGTACGCGACGGCCCAGATGGTGCGGGCGCCGCCGAGTTGGCCGTGCAGTCGCGCCCCCCAGAGGAGGCAGTCCCGCAGGCCTTGGTGCCCGGAGCGGAAGAACTGGGCGAGCTGGCGATCGGTGGGCCGCTGGGCGGCAGGGATCGTCCGCATCGAGCGACGCCCCGCATCGATGTGGTCTTCAGGCCGCGTCACGTACCAGCGCCAGAGCAGCGAGATCGTCCGGGCGAGGTCGGCCGGCGCGGTCTCCTTCTCAATCTCCAGCACATGCCGCAGGGAGCGCGACCGCCCGCCGTCGAGGGTGTCGAACGCGTATTCGCTGACGCCGCGCACGACGACGCTCTTGATGGGACGGTTGGCACGGACGCAGGCCTCAAGGCGGTGCTGTCCATCGACCAACTCGCCGGCGACGTTGAAGATGATGCTCTCGCCGTTCTCCTCCCACTCGCCGCGCCGGATGGCGTCAGCGAGGCGGACGACGCGGGCCTCGATGAGGTGCAGTTGGCGGCCGCGCGTGGCGAGATACTTCTCGGACTTGGCCGGCGAAATGGTTTCGCGGGTGACGGTAATCATGACTGGGCCTCCGTAGCCTGGAGCATCGCGCGGGCGACGCGGGGGGTGATGCGGGTGGTGTCGCGCGGGGCACGCCGCCCCACGAAGACCTCGGCGCGGTGGCGGTCGAGGCGCTGGACGCTGGCGAAGATGTCGGGGGGGCCAAATCGCGTTCGCCGGCGACTGATCGCGCTCGCGATGGCCCGCGACTTCCCGAACGGCATCACGCCGATCAGCACCGCCGTTCCTGGCGCGCAGTCCATCGCCTGTTGGACAGGGACCGCTGGCGGGCGGGGATGCTGGCCTTGGTCGCGTTCGATCATCTCCGCGATGGTGAATGACATGAGGATGGTCTGCCCGCAGGCAGCGCAGGTCTTGGGCATGTTCCGGTCTCGCTTTCCTGGCTACTCGAAGGGCAATCCGTCGTCGGTGTCGAGGGCGATCCCGCCGGCGGGGATGAGGGGCAGGTCGCCCCAGCAGAGCTTGTCCCAGACATTCTCCGCGGTCGCGTTCACTTCGACGAAGCAGTGGCCGATGGGGTTCTTCTGACGGTCGAAGTAGCCGCCCCCGTCGCGCTTCGAGATCTTGACCATCGCGCTGCCGTGCTGGGGGCAGGTGGTGTTACCGATGGCGTCGCCCCACTTGTTCGTGGGGCCGGACACGTCCGCCGTGACATCGCGCGCCGGCACGTCCCCGAAGGCGGCGTCGTCCGGGGGCGGGGGCTCGTCGCCCCGCTGCGCGGCTTGCGGGCGCTGAGTGGGCGCAGGGGGCCGCTGGGGGGGTGCGGCGGCTGGGGCGGGAGCGTCCGCGTCAAGGAAGCGCCCGTTGGCGTCGATCGGCAGCCACTCCTGGGGCATCCCGTAGAGCGACCGGCCAATTCCCCAGCGCACCCCTGCGCGCTTCAGGGCGTCGCTAAACGCCCCCTTCAGCGGCTCCGGGTCGCCGGCGCTGTTGGGATAGCCGACATCAGACTTTACGATCCACTGCTTCGGGGCGTCGAGCTCGAAGACGGCGAGGGCGAGGTGGCACTGGACCGCGTTGTCGGCGAGGACGGTGTAGCTGTCGCTCCAGTTCTCCGCCCCCATCACGTCGTCGAGGCGGTGCTGCACGTCGCGCGCATCGATGTAGTGCAGGACCATCGCGCTGTTGCCGTCGCGCGCCTTCGCCCCCGGGCGGCGCTTCACCACATCGGGGGGGAAGGGGGCGGCGAGTCGTTGCCAGATCGTCGGTTCGTCGGTCATGAGACCACTCCTAAATCCGCGCCGGTCGTCCGGCTACGCACGACCACCGGGCCGGGGCGATGCCCGGACTGGCGGTGGCGCTCATCGATAGTTTGCAGTTGGGGGCGCGCCTTGAGCAGCTTGTTCCACGCCTTCAAGGACACCTTGCGGGGCGGCTGCGGGGGACGCTCGGGCAGCGGGTAGACCGCCTCCATCTCCTGCTCGTTGAGCAGGCCCGCGTCCTGGGCGAAGACGATCGCCTCCGGGTTGAGCACCGAGGGGCCAGGCTTCGTGGTGCGCACGACCTCGTATTGGTCGGTGAGGAGCGACTGCTCCCAGTTGTCGGCGGCATCCGCCAGCTCCAGGAGGAGGCGTTGGCGCACGTCTTCGAGGTTCTGGATGGCGGCGACCGTTTCCAGGAGGACGGCGACCGTCTCGTCGATGGCGGCGGGGGACAGTGTCTCCGTCACGACTGCACCTCCACGTAGTACCAGACACGCCCGCACCAGCGGCAGACGCGGACCCAGGCCTCGGCGCCGCCCTCCACGTCCCCCATGTCGCGACGCATCACCTGGGGGTCGTGGGGTTGTCGGGCGGGCTCTCGGTCCCCCCACTCGGACTCGCCTGCAAATGGGGCCTTCGGGCAGAAGTCGGCGGTGTCGTAGGCGGTGTTCTCAGCCACCATGCACCTCCCGCCCGTAGTCGTCTGCGCTGGGCAGGGGCGGGGCGCCGGTCGGGTGCTCCACGGAGACCACCCACTCCCACCGACCGGGATCACCGGGGATGTAGTGGTAGCCCGCCGCGCACGGGCAGACGTAGTCCAGCTCGGAGGCGCGTCGTCCGCCGGAGGTCCGGTAGTCGGGGTGTCCGCAGGGGAGGCGCGGATCGTCGGTCGTCATGTCGTCCTCTCTTTCCGTTTGCCTAGTTTACGCGATCCGTAGCGTGCGCGCGACCCCATCGCGGCCCAGAGCGCGCCGGCCTGGTAGCGGTTGCGCGCGCCGAGCTTCCTGCGCGCGCTCGACAGCCAGAAGTCGACGGCGCGAGCAGTCACGCCCTCGCCGGCGGCAATCTCGGCGACGCTGAGGCCGTCGACGACGCCGTCGAGGGCGAGGACTTCGCGGTCGGTGAAGGCGGTCATGGGGCTCCTCTCGGGTGGGTGCCGCAGCCGGAGCCCCGGCAGAGGGGGCAGGGGCGCAGCTCAGACCAGGGAACGATGGCGGTGACGTCGATGCGGCGAAGCACTGCGCCGTTGACGCAGTGCTCGCATTCCCGGCAGCCGATCGCGAGGGCGTGGGCGAGCCAGCGGAGGCTACGCACGGCGCACCGCCCGGACCTCGCGCGGGCGCAGAATCCACGCAGCGATATGGCGCCGGCCGGGGCGGCGGAGCTTGATCAGGTTGCGCGTGCCGGGGACGCGGATGCGGGGGTCGGTCATGGGGTCGTCCTCTCTTTCCTACGCGTAGCGTAACGGATGGGAGGACGAAGCGCGAGGACGGCGGCGGAGACAGCAACGCCCCCACGGGTTCCGTGAGGGCGGGCTGCGCGCTAAACTAGCGCTAGCTTGGACGTTGGATAGGGTAGCAAACGCTGCCGTCTGCGTCCGCACGAAAGGACGCATCGATGGTCGCTGATCCCATCTCCATCCACGACGCCCGCGCCGGCTACGACACCCCGGACCAGTTCGCCCGCGTCCCGCGTTGGCTCACGGAGGCGGCGGTGAGCGACGGGGCGGTGGCGCTCTATGCGCTTCTCGCCTGTCAATACATCGACTTCCGATCGGGCCTCGCCACGCACTGCCCCCAGGCGGAGCTTGCCAAGAAGCGACATACCTCGACGCGGCGCATCCGCCGCCTCCTTCGCGAACTCGCCGGCGCCGGCGCGATCGACATCATCGCCTTCACTCCGGAGCGCGCCCACACCGTCCACCACTACCGCCTGCACTACGGCGCACCATGGGGACAAAACGGACCCATGGATGGGGACAAAACGGACCCATCACGGGGACAAAACGGACCCGACCATGGGGACAAAACAGGCACCCGTTCCAGATCCGGATCAGAGATCAGATCAGACTTAAGAACATCTTGGCGTTCAGCGTCGGAGTTCGACCACCTGATCAATCGCGGCCCGGAGAACATCCCGGAGAGTGCATGGTGACGATCACGCACGACTCGCCCCTCACGAAATACATGGAAGCGGCGCTCTGCTACATGAGCATCGAGACGCCCGAGCGGTTGGGCTACGGGCACGGGAGCCTCTACCCGCACGGGGAGCCCGTCGCGATGGGCCTCGTCCGGCGCGGTTGCATTACGCCCTGCCGCGTCGAGGTCGACGGCCGCCCCCTGGAGTCCTGGACCCTCACGGCGCACGGCGAGCGCATCGCGGCGGCCCTCTGGGCGCAGCGCACCCTGCGGGTCGTGCGATGACGCGGCTGCGCTACCTCTCCCTGTTCTCAGGCATCGGCGGCGACAGCCTGGCGGCGGAGCGTGCGGCTAACCCCTGGGCAGTTGAACCCGACGTGGGTCGAGTGGCTGATGGGGTTCCCCGGCGGGTGGACCGCCTTAGAGGATTAGGCAACGCCCTGGTCCCGCAGGTCGCCGAGCCCATCCTGCGCGATCTCTACGCCCGCCTTGACGGATGGGATAACCTGCGCGTACCGGAAATGAGAGGAGACGACGATGGCCGACCAGCTCCCGCTGTTTGACGACCTCGACCCCCACACCCACGCCCGCGCCACCGACCCGGAGACGAGCCACGCGGCCGCCCGCAGTATTGCGTCGACCGCGAAGCATCACGTCGCGCAGATCGCGCGGGTGCTGCGGACGCTCCCCGACGGCGGCACGAAGGACGAGCTGGCCGCGCGCCTGCCGTTCGGCGAGCACGAGGTCGGGCGCCGCCTGCCCGACTGCGAGAAGGCCGGCGTCGCCCGCCGGCGCGGCGATACGCGTCCGGGGTGCAGCGGCCGCGCCTGCGAAGTCTGGGAGGCCCCCGATGCCTGACAGCCTGATCCTCAATCAACGACCGGAGACCACGACATGAACTTCCTGCCCTGGCGACGACGCTCCCCGCACCCCGACGGTGGCGCGACCCCCATCCACTATTGCGCGCCCTCGGCCAATGCCACGGCCTGCGGCGTGCCCCGTAACGCAGTGCCGAAGGCCCGGCGGCAGACGAATGTCTTTCGCTGCACCTGCCGCGCGTGTTTTCGGGTGATCTGCGGTTGCGGGTGATGGCGCTCGCGTACTTCAGCGGGGCGATCTTCATCGGCGCGATGGCCTTCTTCGCAGGGCTGTCGATGAAGGACACCGGGCAGAATCCCTGCATCCGTGCGGATGTCGAGGCGGGCGCGCAGTTCGACATCCTGGCGGGCGTCGTCATCTGCGACGGCACGGCGGGGAGGCGGCTGCCATGAAATACGTGATCGAGTCCGTGCTGCTCATCGGCTGGTCCGGGGCCTTCCTCGGCGCGGCCCTGGCGGGCGTGTTCGTTGTGCCGGTTGCGCCCGCCGTGATGATGGGGGCGGTGCTGGGGTGCGCGCTCCTCCTGTTGCCGATCATGGTCTGGCGGCTGCCATGAAGGGGTCACTCTGGGCCACGGGCGGGCCGAAGGGTGATCGGATGAGCCGCGCCCCGCACAAGCGTCCGTCTGGGCAGCCTCCGATCTGGCGGTTCCCCTTCAATATCATCGGGACCATCTTTGGTCTGTGGATGTTCATGACCATCGGCGGCGCGCTGACGGATGACATCCCCACCGTCGGCGAGGTCCGCGACGGGATGCGTTTCCTCGCGACGCGGACGCTTCCCGCCGCGACCGTTGCTGCGCCCGCCCCCGTGACCATCTCCCTGCCCCCGTCCACGCTGACGCTGGCGACGCCGCTGACAACGCCCGTGTCGCCGCCGGAGGAGGCCCCCGCCCCGGTGGTGGTGGAGCCCCGAGAGGAGGTGACCCATGTACCCGCCGACTCTGCACCCAGCACCGGGAGTAATGTGACGGAGGTGGGCGAGGCGGAATTGCCGGACGTGACTCCTGCCGAGACGATCCGGGAAGCAGTCCCCTCGCCCACCATTCGCGACCTGCTGGATGCGCGCTTCGCCGCCTACCCCGCGCAGGACAGCGAGGCGTTCGTGGCGTTCGCGACCGCCGTGGCGGCGGAGTACCGGCGCGACCGCCTGATCCACACCTTCGTCAACAAGTGGAGCCCCATCTTCGCGACGCTCCCGCCGGCCATCGTGGCGAACCGCTACTGGCAGCGCGAGGCGTGGGACGCGGTGGCGCTCTCTGTGGGCTGGCAGCCGGAGGAGTTAGAGCAACTCTGGCGCATCGCTCGATACGAGGCCCCGTCCGAGATTGTGGACGATCAAGGGGTCGGCGGCCCGCCGGGGCTCGTCGATATGTTGGCCGTGGGGCCTGGCGATGAGGTTTGTGCCGCACAAATCAGCGCCCTCTATTTCGACGTGGACACGGCGGTCTACCACGACTTCCCCCTGCTCTTCGCCGACTTCCAGCTCTTCGACGTGCGCGACTGCCTGCTGGCGGCGCGCTTCCTCTACGAGAATGGCGGTTGGGGGCATTGGCAGGCCTGGGTGGTCAACAAGAACGGGCAAGTACGCGTAGAGGTGACGGAATGAAGAACACGCGGCCCTGCGTCGCCTGCGCGGACCCCACGTTCGTCCTCGCGCAGCATGACATCGCCCCCGACCTCCACCCCCTCTGCCGGGACCACTTCAGCCGGACCCTCAACGGCCAGCTCGCCGCCAAGAATCGACAGATCGAGTCCCTGAAGGAAGCGCTCGACGAGTGCATGGGGGGGCGCTGATGACCTGCCCTCGCTGCCAGGGCGCGACGATGCTGCGCGACGGCGATGACGGCACGGACCGCGCCTGCCTGACCTGCGGCCACGTCGTCTACAGCGGCCCCACCGTCACCCGCGCCGAGGCCGAAACGGAGATCGGCCCCTACCATGCCGACGGCAAGCGCCGGCACCGCCGCCCCGGACGCAGCGGCCTCAAATTGTGAACCCGCGTACCCCTGTTAGCCTTCCCTTGGCTGTGAGGCCAGTGTCGGCACGGCAGCGCCGCTCTTTCGGGGGCGGCGTCGCTGTCTCCCCTAGGGGCTAGACTGACCCCTACGGAGACCATCGACGATGTCGCAAACGCTACCCGCGCCTATCTGGCAGAACCGCATCACCGGCCACCGCGAGGCCGACCCCGCAACCCTCGCGCCCAACGGATCGAATTGGCGACGCCACCCCAAACGCCAACAGGAGGCCCTCAGCGCCGCCCTGGAGCGCGTCGGCGTCGTCCAGACGGTGATCTACAACGTCCGCACCCAGCGCCTCGTGGACGGCCACCTGCGCGTCGAGCTGGCGCTGGCGCAGGGCGTGACGACCATCCCCGTCACCGATGTCGACCTGGCGGAGGAGGACGAGGCGATCGTGCTGGCGTCCCTGGACCCCCTGGCAGCGATGGCGGAGATGGACACGATCGCGCTGACCACGCTGCTACAAGACATCACGGACCGCGACGGGATCGATGATCTGTTGGCGAGCGTGAGCAGCCACGCCGGCATCGACCCCCCGGAGGCGCGCGCCGTGCTCGAACTATGAGCGCGTCGTATGTTTTGACGAGGGGGTGCGGAAAACGCGCTCAGCGCCGCCTGAGTGCGTCTGGGACGGACACGACGGATAAATGACGACTCCCGCGAAGAAGACCCCCGCGAAGAACCGCACGAAGCGCGTCCCGCCCCGCAAGGGCCGCGCCCAGACGGACGCCCCCGTCGTCCGATGGCAGGCCGCCTGGATGGCCGCCTATGCCGCCGGCGGCAATATCACCGCCGCCTGCCGCGCCGCCGGCGTCCCCCGCTCCACGTACATTCACGCCCATCAGGACCACGCCGCCTTCCGCGACCGCCAGGAGGAGGCCTTCGAGGAATACCTCGACAGCATCGAGGCCGAGGTGACGCGCATGGCCCGCGCCGGCGGCGCCCCCTCGCAGCTCGCCGCCGCCCTCCGCATCCTCGGCCGCAAGCGCCCGGACTGGCTGCCGCCCAAGCCCAGCGTCGTCGGCATCGACACGACCCCGCTCATCTTCCGCCTCGACCTGGGAACGCCGCTGCTGCAACTGGAGGAGTGATGCGCATCCTCCAGGCCGACGCCCGCGACATCCCCCTCGCCGACGCCAGCATCGACGCGATCGTCTGCGACCCGCCCTATGAGCTCGGATTCATGGGCAAGGGGTGGGACAGCGCCGGCGTTGCGTTCAACCCGGCGACGTGGGCGGAGGCGCTCCGCGTTGCGAAGCCGGGCGCGCACCTGCTCGCCTTCGGCGGGACGCGGACCTATCACCGGCTCGCCGTCGCGATCGAGGATGCCGGGTGGGAGATCCGCGATTGCCTGATGTGGCTCTACGGGTCGGGCTTCCCGAAGTCGCTCGACGTGGGGAAGGCGATCGACCGGGCACGCTACGACCGCGAACAGATCCTCAGGGTGACGCGCTGGATCAATGCGGCGTTCAAGGCGGCGGGCGTGAGCTATCGCACGGCGTTAGGGGCGTTCGGGTTCAATGAGGGTAGCGGGCAGATCGGGCACTGGACAGCGCTCACGATAGGAGCGCAGCCCGCCGTTCCGACCCTCGATCAGATACCGACGCTCCTCGCCGTCCTGGGCGACCCGGACGTGCCGCCCGAGATCGCGGATCTGATCTGGACGCTCAACGGGCGCAAGGGGCAGCCGGGGGAGAACTGGGCGAAGCGGGAGAAGGTGGGGGAGTCCACGAATCAGATACACCTCGCGAACCTCGGGGACGCCGGGTACGCGGAACGCTGGGACATCACCGAGCCCGCGACTGACGCCGCGCGCCAGTGGGACGGATTCGGCACGGCGCTGAAGCCCGCATGGGAAATAATCATCCTCGCCCGCAAGCCCCTAACGGGCACCGTCGCCCAGAACGTGCAAGCGCACGGGACGGGGGCGCTCAACATCGACGGGTCGCGGATTGGGAGTGAGAGCACCCGGCGCGATACTGGCGAAGTCGGCATCTGGGGGCACGCTGGACGTATTGAGGGGGGGTCAGAGGCGGGTCGCTGGCCCGCGAACCTCCTCCTCGACGAAGCGGCGGCGGCACGGCTGGACGCGGAGGCGGGGGAGCGGATTGTCAACACGCCGGGACAACTGACAGTTGATCCCGGTTTCGGAAGCGGATACGCGCCGCGTGTCCCGTATGGCTACGGCGACCGCGGCGGACCCTCCCGCTTCTACTACACCGCGAAGGCGAGCCGGACGGAGCGCGAGGCGGGGCTCCTGGGCCTGGTGCCGTGCGCGGCCTGCGCCGGCCTCGACTCGGAGTCTCACCCGGACAAGGCCGGCACCGAGACCGTGAGGTGTCGCCGAAACGATCACCCCACCGTGAAGCCCATCGACCTCATGCGCTACCTCTGCACCCTGATCACGCCGCCCGGCGGGCTCATCCTCGATCCGTTCATGGGGTCCGGCTCGACGGGCATGGCGGCGCTGGATGCGGGCTTCCGATTCGTCGGCATTGACCAGGACCCCCACTACGTGGAGATCGCGCAGTCACGCATCGCGCGCCGTCACCTGCTCACCCCGGAGACCAGAGAGCCCACCCCAGAGACGGCACAAGGGGCGCTGTTCTGATGGCCGCAACCGGGGCGACGCAAAACGCCCCCCTCGAGCGCGCCCTCCAATACCAGCGCCCCTACGTCTACCCCAAGCAGCGCGACAAATAGCGTCAAATACCGCCAGCGCCTCCCCAGGCGCCCTGTTGGGCGCTACCGTGGGGCCAAGGGCGCAGACCAGCAAGGCCGCCCACCCACAAAGGAGTGATTGCAGTGAATCTGCCCCCCGCCCCGCAACGAGTCGTCTCGATGAAGCAACTCCTACTCACGCCCGCCGAGGTCAGCGCCGCCACCAGCCTTGGCCCCACGACGATCAAGGCGCTGATGGTGAGCGGGGAGATCGAATCGATCACCATCGGCACGGCGCGGCGCATCCCGGCGGCGGCGCTGGAGAAGTGGATCGAGCGGAAGCGGGTCGCGGCCCTGGCCCCACCGGAGGAGTAAGTGGGCCACACCCTTAGAGCAGGCCCAGAACCGCCGCCCGCCGGAGAGGAGGGAAACAAGTCGATGCCCACGACCGCACCCGAACGCGCGCTCCAGTATCAGCGCCCGTACGTGTATCCGAAGCAGCGCGACGCCATCTTCAACGATGCGCGCTACGCGCTCGTCGAGGCATCGACTTGACGTAAAGCTAAGTCGGGAAAAACGCATGGGACGCTGCTCTGGCTCGTCGAGCAGGCCATCCTCGACCCCGACCCGGTCGGCCACGAGTATTGGTGGGTGGCGCCGATCTTCCCCCAGGCCCTGATCGCCTTCAACCGCCTGCGCTCCGGCCTCAGCGACTGGACGCTCCGCACCCGCATCCTCGAATCGCCGCCGCAGATCACCCTCCCCAACGGCGCCCGGATCGTCTTCAAGTCCGGGGAGAAGCCCGACGGCCTCTACGGCGAGGATGTCTACGCTGCCGTCCTGGACGAGGCGACCCGTATGCGCCCCGCCGTCTGGGCCGCCATCCGCTCGACGCTGACCTACACGCGCGGCCCCATCCGCATCATCGGCAACGTCAAGGGCAACCGGAACTGGGTCTACAAGCTGGGCCAGCGCTCGAAGCAGGAGATGGAGGCCGGGAACGACCGCTGGCACTACGCGCGCATCACCGCCGTCGACGCCCAGGCGGCCCACGTCCTCGACCCCGCCGAGGTGGAGGACGCCCGCTCGGTGCTGACGACCGAGGACTTCCAAGAGCTCTACATGGCCGAGCCCGCCTCGACGCTCGGCTTCATCTACGCGCAGTTCAGCCAGCACAACGTCAGCGACGATGCCGTCTTCATCCCCGGTGCTGGCCCCCTGTTCCTCTTCGGGGACTGGGGCTTCACCGACAACACCGCGATCCTGTTCGCGCAGATGCGCGACGGCCGCCTCTACGTCTTCGACGAGTTGGTCGGGAACGGCGTCGCCGAGGGCGAGTGGGTGCGCCGCGTCGTCCGCCGCCTGATCGACCTCGACGGCTACGACGGCCCCCCTTGGGAGGAGTGGCTGCGGATCTGGGCCGACCAGGCCCGCCCCGCCCACTGGCCGACCGTCTGGCCCGAGGCCGCCATCTGCGACCCCTCCGCCGTGCAGCTCCGGACGACGTTCGCCACCCACGGCATCAGCGCCTATCTGCCCAAGCGGGTCAAGCACGAAGTGATCGCCGGGCAGCGCAAACTCAACGCCCTCTTCGAGGCCGACGCCGGCAACCGGCGGCTCTTCATCCACCCATCGTGCAGCGAGACGATCAACGGCCTGGGGGCCTACGTCGCCAAGCAGCGCGAGGACGGCAGCTTCGAGGAGCGCCCCGACCCCGGCGCCGAGAATCACACATGGAGCCACCCATGCGACGCGCTGCGGTACGGGGCGTGGGGACTTAGGCGGTTCTTTGACATACAATCCGGCCAAGTCCCAGCGGAGTTGCCCCCGGAGGATGACGCATGAGCATCGCGCCCGCGCCTCGCCGGTCCCCCGTGCGATGGCTCGCCGGCCGCTTCCGCCGCCGCCCCTCGACCCCCGCCCGGAGCATCGCCGCCGCAGACCTGTTCGACCGCGACGCCCTCGACCGCCGCCACGCCGGCGACCGCCGGGGCACCCGCTCCAACGACGAGATCGCGATGACGCTGGCCGCCGTCTACGGGGCGGTCCGCTTCCGCAGCGTCGCCATCACGAAGTCCGCCGTCGTCCTGCAACGCCGCCGAGGCGACGACTGGGAGGACGTGACCGACGACCACCCCGCCGCGCTGCACAGCCGCCGCGTCAACGCCACGCTGAGCTGGCCCCGCGCGCTGCAACTCGTCGAGGAGCACCGCCTCATCAACGGGAACGCCTTTTGGGTCAAACGCCGCGACGGCCTCGGCATCGCCGCCGGCTTCGAGGTCTGGCACCCATCCCAGGTCGCCGCCATCCGCGATCCCAACGATCCGTTCATCGTCGCGCGCTACCGCTTCACCGATCAGCGTGGCGCGACCACGACCGCCGACCCCGAAGACGTGATCCACTTCCGCCACATGCTCAACCCCGCCGACTGGGTTTGGGGCGTCTCGCCGATCACCGCGATCCGGTTGGAGGCGTCCGCCGCCCTGGAGGCGCAGCGATACAACATCAAGTTCTACGACCAGGGCGCCCGCGCCAGCCTGACCTACGCGATGGGCGAAGGCGTCGGCGACATGGAGGCGTCGCGCGTCGAGGACGTGATCAACGCCAAGATGGCCGGCACCGACAACGCCCACCGCATCCGCGTCCTGCCCGGCGCCATGACGCCGATCATGAACGCGATGTCCCTCGCCGATATGGAGTTCCTGGGCCAGCAGAAGTGGACGCGCAACGAGACCGCGACCGCCTTCGAGCTCTCGCCGCTGGCGCTGAAGGACTTTGAGAAGGCGACCTACCAGAACGCCGACCAGGCGAACGAGCAGGACTGGACCGTCGTCCTCGACCAGCTCCGCGCCACCCTGCGCGAGATCAACGAGCAGTTCATCTGGCCCGAGTTCGGGACGGACCTGCGGCTCTTCGCCGCCGGCAACGACATCCCCGCGCTCGAATCGAACATGAAGGACCGCGCCGCCGTCGACCAGATCTACCTCGGCACGGCCAAGGTGACGGTCAACGAACTGCGCGAGCGCGACGGCCAGGACACCGTCCCCTGGGGCGACACCCCCTGGGTGAGTTCCACCCTCGTCCCCGCCGACCAGCCCCGCACCCCCGCGCCGGCCCCGGCGCCGCCGCCCACGCAGGCGTCGCTCCGGGGCATCCCGCCGATGCCGGTCACCACCGACGTCCCCGGCCTGCTGACCCAAGAGCGCCTGATCGCGGAGCGCTGGCGCGGCCGCCTGGGGAACGAGATGCGCGGCATCATTCAGCACCTCGACCGTGAGGCGTCCCGCAGCCTGCGCGTCCTCAGCCCGCAGCACGTCGACACCTACGACTGGGCCTGGGAGGCCCGCTACGGCGAACGCGCGATCGAGGAGCTGGCGGAGTTGTTCCGCCTCAGCGCCGCCGCCGCCGCGTTCATCGAAGTCCCGCTGCTGACCGCCAATATCGCCGCCAACACCTACGCGGCCGAGCGCGCCGGCGAGTTGATCGGCGGCATCACCGACGGCACGCGCCGCAACATCCGCCGCGCCGTGACCGAGACGATCGAGCAGGGTCGCCCCCTGCGGGAGCTGAAGAATCAGATCCGCGAGATGTACGACTTCTCGGAGAGCCGCGCGGAGTCCATCGCCCGCACGGAGACGGCCACCGCGCAGGGCCAGGGCACCCGCGCCGCTGCCCTCAGCCAGGGGCGCAACGAGAAGCGCTGGGTGACCGCCGGCGATAACCGCGTCGACCCGCACTGCTCTGAGAATGCGAGCGTCGGCTGGATCGATGCGCAGGGGGTCTTCCCGACCGGTAAGGACACGATCCCCGACCATCCGCGCTGCCGCTGCGTCGTGCAGTACCGGACGCGCCGGGACTAGCCCCTCGCATTCGCCCCTCATCTGTGCTACGATAACCGTAGGAAAGAGGGACGACATGCAGACCATCGACACCGCCGCAATCGAGTACGCAAGCAAGGTCGGCGACGTGCTCATCGGCTCCGACGAAGACCTCGACGTTTTCTACAACGCCGACGACGAGCGCCTCGCGGTTGTGGATCGCGACTCCCAGATGGTGCTTGAGACTCGCCTTCACGTCGGCAGCGAAGAGCACGCGAAAGACATCGCGGGGCGGGCGTTCTTCACGGTCTAGCCCGCCCCCCCGCCCCCCACCCCACCCCCGCTACGGAGCGGGGGTTACGGGATCAGGAAAGAGGGACGACATGAAGACCACCGACACCGCCTACACCGAGCACGACAAAACGCTCGTCCGCCGCGCGCACACGGGCTACCGCTTCAACGGTCGCGACATCAGCAAGGCGATCCGCAGGTCGAGCACCTTCGCCGCCGCCGAGTTGCGGCTCGCGGGGAGCGGCTGGTTCTGGTCCGCTGAGGCGGCAGACTTCGTCTACGTCGCCACGCAGACCACCGACACGACCCCCGACCAGGCCACCCTCGCCGCCGCCGAGCGATACAACGACGCGCGGGCGCACGGGTGGAACCACAGCCAGGCGCTCCGCTGGATGGACTACGCGAGGACCGAGCGCGAGCGTGAAGCCCGCGAGCGCGCCACCGCCAACTACCGCCGCCGCCAAGCGGCCGCCCACCGCCCCGCCTAAGTCCCCCACCGGCACCGCCCCACCCCCGCTATGGAGCGGGGGTTACCGGGTGCAATCAGAACACCAAGGAGAGAGAGACGACGATGACCCATACAACGATCGACGGAACGCTGACCTACGTTACAAATGTTGCGCATGAAGTGGGGGACGACGGGGGAGAATGGGATACGTTCCGCGTCGCGGGATACCGGATCGTTCTCGCCGAGTGGTATGTCGGCATATGTGAGATAGATCGCACTCCCATCCTGAGTGGGATTCACAATCTGAGCGATCGGACACCGCGCGTCATCGACGCATGGTCAGAAAATGTCGGGGGGGGGAACATGATCGACGTTCTCGCGCTCAGTACGGGCGATTACTTGACAGTGACGGACGATTGCATCGTCCGTCGAGATACGTCCGATTGGGATAGTTGGGTCATCGACGCCGATCCGGTTGATGTTGTAGTCCTTCCGGCGCGCCGCTAGCCGCCCCGCCCGCACCCCACCCCCGCCGCCGCTCCAACACCCCGCCACTCGGCGGGGTGTTTGCGTTATCCCGAGGGCGTTTGCAGCATCGCGTCTAGGGCAGCGCGGGGCACGAGGAGGCGGCGACCTAAGCGAATCACGGGGATCTCCCCGCGCTGCACAGCCTCGTAAGCGAGGCGTCGCCCAATGCCCAACCGGGCTGCCGCCTCATCTACGGTCATGGTCTCGCTGAGGTGCCTGTTCGCGACGATTGTCATGTGGTGCGCTCCGTTCTTTGTGTGGAAGGATCGCACGGAGCAGGCGTGGCGAACCACCCTGAACCGTCGGAATATCCGTCGGATTCGCCGGGGTGTTTGCGTTACGCGCGCTCCACCTAGATAATCACCGCAAGCAACATCACGGCCTCACAGCCCCCAGATCAGGGGGACGCCGCGATGGACCAGCTCCGCTCCTACCACACCTTCACGGCGCAGCGCGCCCAGGACGCCCCCGTCGGCGTCCACCAGTTCGTCATCTCCACCGACGACCTCGCCCGCGACGGCGCGATCATCGAGGCGAAGGGCTGGAAGTTCGACAACTTCCGCAAGAACCCCGTCGTGCTCTACCAGCACGACGACTTCCACACCGCGCCCATCGGCCGCGTCGTGGACGACTCCCTCGGCACCCGCGCCGGCAAACTCAGCGCCTCGATCCAGTTCGACATGGACGACCCTGAGTCCGCCCGCATCGAGGGCAAGGTCGCGCGCGGCTACATGAGCGCGACCAGCGTCCGCTGGCTGCCAATCAAGGCGGAGATGCAGGAGCGCGAGATCGACGGCGAGACGCGCGAGGTCTACGTCTTCCAAGAGCAGGAGCTGCTGGAAGTCTCGATCGTCAGCATCCCCGCCGACCCCGGCGCGCTGATCAAGCGCAGCGACGGCGAGCCCCTCGACATCGCCGCCCTCCTCACCCCGCCGCCAGACGTTATCGACCTCCGCGGCGACCCATACCACACCGACCCCGACCCCCTGACAACGGTGACCGCCTATTTCCGCGCGCTCGATGAGCAACTGTCCCCCGCAGCCTTCGATCGTCTTGACGATCAGGAGCGGGAATTGGCGACGCGTCTTTACGCCCGCCTTGGTGGACTGCTCGCGGACGCGCCCGAGGCCCCGGCCCCGCCGGACCTCCTGCCCCTGGCCGACGGCATCCGCGCGATCACGGACTCCGTGACCGCCTTGGCCGAACGCCCCCCCATCGACATCGCGCGCCTCGTGGACGAGCGCATCGCCGCTCGCACCGGCCGCGCCTAAGCGAAAGGACCGCCGGACCATGTCCGACCTCCCTGAGACCAACACGGCGGAGGCCCCCGCCTCCGACCCGACCGCAGACGCCATCGCCCTGATGGCCGCCGGCATCGGCACGCTTTCCGAGACCGTTAGCGCCTTGGCGACCCGCCAGGCCGAGACGGAAGAGCGCGTCAGCGCCGACATCGACAAGCGCCTAACCACCATCGCCGGCGAGACCCGCACCACGCGGCGCCCCGAGGGCGAAACGCAGCGCGAGCCCCGCATCGAAGTCCCCGACCGGTTCCGCACCTACGGCTATGGCGACCCCAGCCCCGCCGAGGTCGCCTGGGGCCAGCGCGCCGGCATGACCGCAGCCGAGCTCCGCGAGACCGTCATGCGCTCCAACCTTGAGGTTGCGATGCTCGTCCTCGGCGGCACGCAAGACCGCAAAGGCATCGGCGAGGTCGCGATCCCCGACGACCTGCAAACGGCCTTCCGCACCCACGCCTTCGAGGGCGTCGGCCCCCGGCCGTTTGTCACCGACGGCGAAGGCCGCAAGGTTCGCGCGATGGACAGCGCTGAGTCGGGCTTCGGCCTGGAGCTCATCGGCGTCCAGTACGTGACGAACATGTGGGAGGCCGCCCGCAACCTCGACAGCATCGTCTCGGACATTCGCACGGTCCCGATGACCGCGCCCACCATGACGATCCCGATCGACGGCGACATGCCGGAGATGCTGTTCGTCGGCGAATCGACCACGTCCAGCGCGACCGCATACACCACGTCCAAGACGGGCTCGGGCAACCGCGACCTCACCGCCAAGAAGTTCACCATCCAGCAAATCTGGTCCGGGGAACTGGGCGAGGACAGTGTGGTCCCCTGGATTCCCTTCCTGCGCGACCAGCTCAACATGGCGGCGGCGTCGTACCTCGGGTCGGCCTACCTCAACGGCGACACGACCAACGCCGGCACCGGCAACATCAACCTCGATGACGCCGACCCCGCCGACACCAAGCATTACCTTGCCTGGGACGGGATTCGCCACTACTGGCTGGTTGACGCCACGGGCCAGGGTAAGGACATGGCGGCTGCCCTCGACGACGCGGAGATCACGGTCGCACGCGGCAAGCTCAACGGCGGCGACGACGACATTGACAACCTGATCAAGAACATCAACTGGGGCCTCAACCCCCGTGACCTGCGGTTGGTCTGCGACTGGGACACCTACATCCAACTGACGCAGTTGGACTCCGTGAAGACGATCGACAAGTACGGCCCGCAGGCGACCATCGTCACCGGCGAGCTCGGCTCGATCCACGGCATCCCGATCATCAGCCCGTCGTACGCCTCGAAGACCATGGCCGACGGCAAAGCCTCCACGACCGAGGCGTCGAACACCAAGGGCCAGATCACCATCTTCGCCCCGCGTGGCTACATCGGCGGCGTGCGACGCGAAATGCAGTTGTTCTTCGATCGCATCCAGCGCACCGACCAGTTCCTCTTCGAGCTCTACACGCGGCGCGGCTTCAACCGCCACGGCGCCAACGTCGCCGCCGGCATCTACAACATCACCGTCTGAATCCTCCTCAGCGGTAGATGGAAGGAGACCTCATGCCGCAGCGACCAGGCCGACCACAACGCGAGGGCATCCACGCACTGGGCGTGGAACCTCGGCAGATCGACGACCCCGGCAACGCCGGCACCATCCCCGGCAACCAGTCCGGCTACGTGGAGCTGACCAGTGGAGGCGCGGAGACGCGCACCCTGGCCGATCCCCAGTTCCGGGGGCAGATACTGGATCTCGTGTTCGTCTCGGACGGCGGCGACTGCGTCGTCACCGCGTCGAGCCCGCTCAACCAGACCGGCAACACCGTGATGACGTTCGCCGACATCGGCGACCACGTCCGCATCGTGGGCTTCAACAACGCCACCGACGGCTGGGAGTGGCGTCAAGTGGCGAATGACGGGGCGGCGCTGTCGTGACCGTCGTCGTTCTCGATGTCCTCGGCCGCTACCGCTCCTCCTTGGGGGAGTGGGAGGCGGGCGGGGAAGTCCACTGCACCAACGATGAGGCGGCGCTGCTGTTGCGAGACAGCCCCGGCAGTTTCGCCGTGCAGGGCTCCAAACCAAAGCCAGCGGCGAAGAAGGTCGGGCGCTCCACCACCACGACGGGGGTGGCGGCGTCGGACCGGCGCGCTCGGGGCGGCACGAAGCGGGGGTCGTAGATGACCATTCGCGCGCTTGCCGCCCTGAAAGTCACCACGGCCGGTGACGCTGGCGCCGCCGCTGGGACCGCCGACACGGGGCGCGTCATCGCGGGGGAAGTGCTCGGTGCATACATCGACTACACCTCGCAGCCCGGCACGACGGATGTGACGTTGCGGACGAAGGGGACCGCCCTGCCGTCCTACAACCTGCTTGTCGTGACCAACGGCAACACCGACGGCTTCTTCCCAGTGCGTGCCTCGCCCGTCGATTTGGCCAACGCGGCGATCACCAACTCGCACGCCCCCTTCGTGGTGGCGGACGAACTGGAGGTCTCCGTCGCCCAGGGCGACGCCATCGCGGATGGCGTCGTCGTGCATCTCCTGATTCGAGACTGAGCGCGTCAAGGGAGGGCCGCTAACCGCACACCACCACACCACATGGGGCAGGGCTGGCGGCTGTTACTCCGTGGCTCCAGTGTCCACCCCGCCAGTGTCGCCCCGGCGTCCATGAAAGCCGGAATGTAGGGGACGACCATGCCGAGTTGGCTTGCCACCCGCGAGTCCGTCAAGCGCGCCTCCGGCGCGAAGGGCAGCGACCGCGACGACCAGATCGACGAACTGATCCAGTCCGCGACGGACGAGATCTACCGCGACACGAATCGCGACAATGACGCGCGCCGCTTCGTCCCCTACACGGCTCTCGTGCGCCTCTACCGCTTCCCTAATCAGAACATCGTCAGCCCCAGCCACCTCCTGCTCGACGGTGACCTGCAAAGCGTCGACAGCCTGACGCGCGACGGCACCGACGTCACCGCCATCGCCTCGACGGATTACTTCTTGGAGCCGAACAACCTCGGCCCGCCCTACCACCGCATCGAGATCGACCTGGCCTCAACCGCCTTCTTCGCCGGCAAGGACACGCCGCAGCGCGCCCTCACACTGACGGGCACCTTCGCACGGCATAGCGAGACGGCCACCGCCGGCAGCCTGGGCGCCGCGATTGCCAACGGCACCGATACGTCGATGCAGGTCAAGAACGGCCGCCTCGTCGAAGTCGGGCATACCGTCCTCATCGGCACCGAGCAGGTGCGCGTGACGGACATCAGCGACAACGACATCGGCACGAACGTCGCCGGTTCCGGCCTGACCGCCTCCGTATCGGACACCGCGCTCACCCTGGGCGACCCCGCCGACAACCTCAACGTCGGCGAGGTGATCCGCATCAATAGCGAGACCCTGCGCGTGACCGCCGTCACCTCCGCCACCGTCGTCACGGTCGAGCGGGCCTACGACGGCTCCACCCTGGCGGCGCACTCCTCCGGCGACGACATCTTCGTGCGCCGCACCTACACCATCGTCCGAGGCGTCAACGGCACAACCGCCGCTGCGGCCGCCGACGACGCCGCGATCAGTACGTACGTCGTGCCCGCCGATGTCCGCAAGTGGTGTCGCGGCCTCGTCATCGTGACGATGCAGCAGGAGCAGCACGGCTGGGGCCGGGAGATCGGCCGGGGCGAGGGCGCCTCGGAGTTTCGCGGGACGGTCTGGGACAAGTTCCAGGCGTCGATGCGGCAGAAGTACCGCTGGCACGCGATCGGGGGGCCAGTCTGATGGTCGCCCTCAAGGTCACCACGCACGGCCCCGTCTTCAACGGCATCGGCGCGAAGATCCTGCACCAGGCCGAGCGCGACGCCGTGCAAGACCTCGTCGAGTTGGGCGAGCGGCGCGTGCAGTCGCAGCTCTACCCCGGCCACGGCCTCGTCACCGGCAACTACCGGCGCGGGATTGTGGGGCAGGTCGGCGGCCACGTCGGCGGCGCCGGCGGCGTCTCCCAGACCTCCGGGGCGCTCTTGCAGGCGGCTACGCGCGACATCGCACGCGGCGGTCTGCAAGGCGTCGTCCACGACTCCGGCATCATCTACGGCCCCTGGCTGGAGGGCGTTAGCTCGCGCAACGACGCGACCCGCTTCAAGGGCTACCGGATGTTCCGCAACGCCGTGCAAGACCTCAACCGGATCGCACCGACGATCCTGCGTCGGCACCTGACGAAAGCAGCGCGGAAGATATGACCATCGCCGCCGGCCGCGACGTGCTGGTCTCCCACCTGATGGCGACGGGGTGGTTCGATGGGGGCGTGAACACCTTCGAGCCCAAGGCCGCCCCGACGGGGCAGTTCCACGCAGCGGTCTTCCTCGACGGCGTCGTGCCCGTGCCGGAGCTCTCGGGCCTGGCAGCGACGACCTACCGCTACACGTACATGGTCCGCATCTTCCGCGACATGCTGGCCGACCCCGTGGGCCAGATCGACCCCGACCTCAACGTCCTCGCCGACAAGATCATCGACGACATTAACGGCGACTTCACCCTGGGCGGCAACGTCCGCCTCGTTGACGTGCTGGGCGAAACAGGCGACCCGCTGAACGTGCGCGCCGGCTACATCCAAGTCAATCAGTCGATGTATCGAACCATCGACCTCATCATGCCGCTCGTGCTGAACGACGCGGCCGCCCAAGCGGCATAGAGGAGCGCAGGACGATGCCGACCTATCGCATCGGGAACCCCAACAACATCCCCGCCGGCATCCCGGTCTTTACCTGCGTCGACGCCTGCTGCGGCAAGCCGCAGTTCGCCGGCGGCACGTTCGACCCGGACGCGCACCCCAAGCTCAACCCCGCCCGCCTCCTGTCGGGGGGCTGGCTGCTGGGCGACGCGCCAGCGGTGAAGGCGAAGAAGAAGAAGACGGCAGCGACGAAGGGAGCCATCCGTGGCTAAACGATCCGGACTCGGCGGCGCCCTCTACCTCAACGGCCTCGACCTCTCGGGCGACGTGGGCTCGATCGACCAAGCAGCCGCCTCGCGGACGCTGCTTAGCGTGCCGGGCATCGACAAGAGCGCCAATGAACTGATTGCCGGCCTCGCCACTGGCGCGCTGGACTTCACCGGCTACTTCAACGACGCCACCGACCAACTCCACCTCACCGCTCGCGCGCTCGGTGCCGCTGCGGCGATTCAGAACATCACCTACGCGGTCGCGACGACGATCGGAGACCCCGCCTTCATGTTGCGGGCGCGGCAGGTGGACTACGCCCCCTCCCGCTCGGCCGACGGCGCACTGACCATCCCCGTGACGGCCGTGGGCGTCGACGGCGTGATCCCCGAGTGGGGCAAGATGCTGACGACCGGCCTCGTCACGCAGGGGTCGGCGGCGGCCCTGGCCTCGCTCGACAACGCCGCTTCCTCGGCCAGCGGCCTCGCCGCGATGCTGCACGTCGCCAGCATCACCGGCGGCGGCTCCACCCTGACCGTCACGATTCAAGAGTCCAGCGACGATGGCAGCGGCGACGCCTGGACGACCAAGCTCGCGATGGCGGGGGTGGCGCAGGCATCCGCCGCCACCTCGGAGCGGGCGACCGCTACGGGCACCGTGGAGCGCTACACGCGCATCATCACGACCGGCGGCTGGACACAGGCCAAGTTCGCGCTGGCGATGCGAAGGGGGACCGCTGATGACATTGACGCGTATTAGCCCCAGTAAGGGCACCGGCCAGACCCTCGGGGTCCAGGCGCAGGCGGGCTCCCGCCAGCCGGCGCGCTGCGAAGACGTGGACTGCGCCGCCTTCCGCAACGGCTTCATGCGGACGGTGGCGACGGCCGGCGAGGATCACACCTGGCTCCGCCTGCACCGCCGCAGCCGCACCGTCCCCGACGGGATGATCTTCCGCGAGCAGTCGAATCGGGATGAGACGACCACCATCATCTTCGAGCCGGGGCAACAATGCCTGCACTCGATCGCCGGCGATCACGGCTGGATTCATACGAAGCCGGGCCTGCTCACCCTGGGCACGCCCATCAACACCCACGGGTTTACCCGACGTGGCCCTGTGCCCGATGCACAGCCACTCGGCACGACGGAGGACATCCCCGCCCAGCGGGAATGGCTCGACCGTCTCCACGACGGCACCGACGCGATCGCCGAACGGCGACAGCGCGGCTAGTGAAAGGAGCCAGCGATGGCTAAAGAGAGCGGCCTCGGCGCGACGTTCAGCGTCGACGACTCGGGCACCAGCGCCCGAGCGATCACCAACGATGTTACTAACTTTGACATCAGCACCCCGCGCAACCTGCAAGACGTGACGGGCCTGGACAAGAGCGCCGTCGAGCGGCTGCAACTGCTGGCCGATGGGCAGGTCACGTTCAACGCGGCCTTCAACGACGGGGCGACCACCGGCAGCCATACCGTGCTCAAAGACGTGATCAGTAGCGCGGTCGTCCGCACCGTCACGATCGTCCACTCGGGGCAGACGCTCGGGATGGAGATGCTGGGTGCCGACTACGCCGTCTCGCGCGGCGCCGACGGCGCTCTGGGAGTCTCGGTCCCCTTCAGCCTGAGCGACGGCTCCGTCCCGACCTGGTCCTAAGCGCACCCACAACGGAGTGAATCAGATGACCGATGCCCACGACCCCTGGATCGACGACACCCCCGCCGTGATCATCGTCGAGGAAGCCCGCGCGGGACACCCCCTGGAAGGCACGGTGCTGCGCCTCAGCGCCGAACTCTCCTATGGGGCATGGCGGGCGTCCCAGAAGGGCGGCGACCGCGCTGCGGAGCTCATGGCGGACGCCTTCGACGCGAGCATTCTCGGGGGCGAGATCCACCTGCGCGGGGAGATCACCCCCGCCAGCACCGAGACGATCGGGATGATTCCGCTGCGCCTGATGGCGGACATCGTGTCGGCCTGGGCGGACGGCCTCACGCGCCCCCCAGAATCGAGCGAGTCGGATACGCCGGATTCCTCGCCACCAGCGACGCCCGCGGGGTCTCCGGTCGACTCGCTGCCGCCCTTCGCTGGGACACCGAGCGACAGAACATCGTCGGGCTCTGCCGCCGCTGGGGCATGACGGAGATGGAGTTGGACGCGCAGCCCGCCTGGCGCATCCACTACGCGATCTGGGCGGCGAATGAGAAGAGCGGGCAGGGGGAGACGACCCCCACCCCCGAGCCGGAGGATGTGCCGGAAGGACTGCTGACGGATGGCCTCTGAGGTCCGAGTCAAGATCACCGCCGACGACCGCGCCAGCGCCAAGCTGGACCAGGTCGGCAAAAAGGGCACGCAGATGGGCAACGTGCTCAAGGGTGCGTTTGTCGGCGCGGGCATCGCGGCGGGGGCCTTCGCTGCGGTGAAACTCGCGGGAGTCGTCAAGGCGCTCTCGGTGGACGCGGTGGGCGCGGCCTCGAACTTCGAGGAGTCGCTGAACAAGGTGCGCGTCGTCTTCGGGCCGGCGAGCGATGCCGTCGAGGCGTTCGCGGCGGACGCCACGCGCAACATCCTGATGACGGAGGCGGCGGCCCTCGAAGCGGCGGGGACGTTCGGCAACCTGATCACCTCGCTGGGCGGCACGCAGGACGCCGCCTCCGAGATGAGCACCGGGTTGGTCGCCTTGTCCGCAGACCTCTCCAGCTTCAACAACATCGGCACGGCAGAGGCGTTAGTCGCCCTGCGGTCGGGGTTGGTCGGGGAGATCGAGCCGCTGCGCCGGCTCGGCGTCAGCTTCAACGCGGCGGACGTGGAAGCCCGCGCGCTCGCCCTGGGCCTGGCGGACACCAAGATCGCGATCACGGAGGCCGATAAGGTCTCCGCCCGCTACAGCCTCATCCTCGATAAGACGACGAACGCCCAGGGGGACGCCGCGCGGACGGCGGAGGACTACGCGAACTCACAGAAGCGGGTGCAGAAGGCGTTTGGTGAGTTGCAGGTCGTGATCGGCGAGCGCCTCCTCCCCGTCATGACGGACCTGTCGAACATCCTTGCGGAGGAGTTGCCCGCCGCGATCGACTGGGTGGATGCCCACCTCGATGACGCAATTCTTCTGTTCCAGGAACTATGGACGGTCGTCGAGGACGGCCTCGTGATCGCGGGCCAGTTCCTCGGCGTGTTCTTCGACATCGGCGTGACCATTGCTGGGGTGCTCGTCAAGCTCGGGCTGCTCTCCCAGCGCGAGGTCGAAGTGAATGAAGAACTGGCGCGGTTGGTCGCGCAGACGCAGGCACATATCAGCGCAGTGGATGATGAGGAATCGGCGCTCCAAGCCCTGATCGCGGCGCTGGTCCCATCGTCCCGCGCGTACGACGATCTTCAACGGGCGATCCGGGAATCGGGGGAGGAGTCAGAGGAGGCCCGCGCCGCACAAGAGGCATACCAGACGACCACGGACGCCCTGACGGCGAGCATCCCAGGGTTAGAAAGGATCTTTGTAAAGTACGGCGTTTCTCTCGATCAGGTTCGTGACCGGCTCGACTTCCTCAACTTCTCAACCGAGAACCTGGAGCAGTCCTTCCCGGTGCTCGCGCAGGCCCTGAGAGATGCGCAGGCGGCGGCAGCGGCGGCCAAGCCGGAGATTGCCGACCTCGGCAACGCCGCCGGCCATACCGCCGTCCAGATGCGGAACGCCTCGGCGGAGACGATCGCCTGGGGTGCGGCGATGGCGATTGCCAGCCTCAACGCGGCGGGGCTCTTCGACGCGGCGGCGCAGGTCTTCGACATCGTGGTCGGCCAGATCAAGGAACTCCGAACGCTCAACAAGCTCTATGGGGCCACCGCGAACAGCATCCTCGAAGCGGCGGGGGCAGAGGCGGCGTTCATCGATGAGGCGGGGGGCGTCACCGAGGCGCTGGGTGGTGGTGTCTCTGAGGCAGTGAAGGATGTCGAGATCGCCTTAGGCGACCTGAGCAAGCAGATGCTGATCACCGAACTCGCCCAGCGGGGGCTCGGGGTGGAGGTGACGAAGTTCGCCCGCTTCCTCGAAGGCGACCTGCGCGCGCAGCTGACGGCGGTGATTGCGGACGAGGACGCGATGGCGGCCGCCGTGGCGGCGGTGACGGCCGAGTTCGACGTGCAAGGCAAGGCGGCGGACCGGCTGGCGCGTAAGACTGAACTCCTCGCGGAGAGCGCCCGGGTGTGGGCAGAGGTGCAGAAGGATATCAACCGGCAGATGATGGAAGATTCGCGGAAGGCTGCTGCTGCGTGGCTGTCCAACTGGACCGACGCCATGGACAAGCGCCTACAGCGGCTCGCCCAGGAGGGCGCGGCGCTGGGTCAGTTCAACCGCGCGATCGGTGGGCAGCAGTCCGCCGGGACCGTCATGGCGACGTTGGTGCGCGTGGACGCCGCAGGACGGCCCTCCGGTCTCAGCGGCGTCGATATCGGTGCCATCCTCGGGGAGGCTGGCTTAGGGCGCGGACTGGGCTTCCTCGACGACGATGTGGTGACGGAGAACGAGGCCGGCGAAATCCTGTGGAAGTACGGGGGGGGGAAAGGGGGGCAATGGAGCGATGATGACATCCTCAGCCTGATCAGCCAGGCCCTCGCCGCCGGCATCATCGTCAACGTCAACGGCGACATCGTCACCGACGACCCGGCCAACGCCGTCACGGTGGAGCAGAACAACGAAGAGGCGGGTGTGCCCGCATGACGACCGCTAGTTACGTCGTGGAGTGTGATTGGGATGGCGACCTGACATGGGACCACGCGCAGGCGGATCTGACCTCGCTCACCCTCCGCGTCGATACCTGGCGCGGCCGCAGTGCCCCGATCCAACTGCCCGGACGGGGCGAGTCCATCGCTGGCACGATGACTGCCGTGCTCAACAACGACGACGGCAAGTTCTCGGACCCCGGCGGCAGTATCGGCGCCGACCTCGTGCCGGGTCGGGCGATTCGCCTCCGCACGACCGCGCCCAGCGTGGCGGTCTTGTGGACCGGCCAGGTCGAGAGCATCGCCCCGACCGTCTCGCCGCAGCATGGTCGGCAGGCGACCATCCGCGCGATCGGCAACCTCTCGAAGATCGTCGGGCGGCAGACCAACGTCGCGCCGCAGACCTCCATCCTCACCGGGGCCGCCGTGCGCCTCGCCCTCGACGACGCCAAGTGCTTCGACTACGCCGGCCTCGTCAAGAATCACAGCAGCCTCGTGGGCTACTGGCGGCTGGACGAGACCAGCGGCAACGCCCTCGACAGCAGCGACAACAGCAATACGGGGACGGTGACCGGCGCGACCCAGGGGAGTGACAAGCTGACCGATCAGGACGACGGCGCCAGCATCGACTTCGACGGGGCCACGGGCGACGTGGACGTGACCAGCGTGGCGGCCATCACCAACATCTTCGACGGCACGGGCGGCACCGTGGAGGCGTGGATCAAGGCGGACTCCGACGGCGAGGGCAGCCTGGGGATCATCGTCGGCAAGCTGGCCGGGTGGATGGTCTACCTGAGCGACGAATCCACCGGCGTGTCCAAACTCAACTTCACGGTGGACTTCTCGACGACGGATGGGCGCTGGCGCACGACGGCGACGGCGATCACCAACGGGACCGCGCACCACATCGCGATCACCTACGACGCCGACGCGGTCGGCAACAACCCCATCCTCTACGTGGACGGCCTCGTAATCGCGATCGATGAGGTGACCACGCCGGTCGGGACGCGCGTCACCGACACCACGAACGCACTGATCATCGGCAACCAGGCGGCCGACGATCGGACCTTCGACGGCCACGTCAGCGAGGTCGCGATCTACACCGCGATCCTCACGCCGACCGCGATCGGTAAGCACTACGCCGCCGGCTTCGAATCGCCGCGCCACATCGACAACGGCACGATGACGCTCCCTAACTGGTGGGCCTTCGACCGCAGCGTCGTCAACGTCATCCGCGAACTGGAAAGCTCCGAGTTCGGCTTTCTCTGGGAGGGCGCGGACGGCGCCCTGCGCTGGTCCGACCGTCACGGCCGCCTCACCGACACCCTCAGCGCCAACTCGCAAGTAACGCTCAGCGACGCCGCCTCGCCCACGCACGGTTACCAGGCCATCGAACTCATCGACCCCCTGCGCGCCATCTTCAACGACTTCAGCGCGACCGTGCGCCAGTACCTCACCGGCTCCGCTAACACCCTGCTTTGGGAGACGCCCGAGAACATCAACATCAACGTCGGCGCGACCATCACGCGCTGGGCGCAGTACCCCTCGCCGGACGTGCCCGAGGGGCGCTACGCGTCCGTCTGGGACACCATCCTGACCGGCGACGTGGACGTGAGCGGCGTCGCCTTCGGAGACCTCGCAATCGCGCAGACGAAGTTCGCCCAGAGCCAGAAGATCGCCATCACGAACAACGGGGCGGCGGCGGCGGTGATCAGTCGCCTCGACGCCAAGGGCACGCCCGTCACGGAGAAAGACCCCGTCAAGGTTCGGGCCGAGGACGAGACGAGCCAGGACACCTACGGGCTGAAGACCTACGAGATTATTAGCCCTTGGTGGGAGTCCGCCGAGATCGCGCAGGCGATGGTCGACGGCCTCGCCGACACCTACGAGACCCCCCAGCGCGGGCTCGGCATCCGCCGCAACGCCAACAAGGACAGCAACGCGATGACGCAGACGTTGGCGCGCGACATCAGCGACCGCGTGACCGTCGTCGCGGACAATAACACCAAGTTCGGGATCACCTCATCGGACTACTACATCGAATCCGTCAAGCACGCGATCACGCGTGGCAAGACGCTGCACACCGTGGAATATACCCTGTCCCCCGTGAGCAACCCGCTCGGGGACTTCATCCTGAATGTGTCGCTGCTGGACACCGGGAGGCTGGCGCTATGACGCAGACCCACGCCACTATGGTCGCCGAGAACACCGCCGCCGTCCGGTCCGCCGTCCTCCAGGGGCGAGCGCGGCCGGAGCAGCAGACGCAGGCGGAGACGATGGCCGCGCTCTCCCACGCCGACTGGCTGCTGACGATGCTGGAGGCGGCGCACCCCGGCGCCGGCGCGACGGCCAAGGCCAGCCGCGCGAAGGGCGCGACCGTCCCGGCCCGTATCAATCAGGGGCGCTGGATCGTGGACTGCCCCGCCGGTTGCAACACGGCCCTAATGGTCGACCCCGACGATCTGCGGACTCTCTGCCCTGCCTGCGATAGCGGCTGGTTCACCGTCGCGCTGCCGGCGGCGCGCAGCGGCATCGAGTTGGAGCTCTCGCACCGCGCGGAGCCGAATCGTAACTGGGAGCCGGGCGAGTCCGTCGCCGACCTGCGCGCCGATGACGCCACGCTGCCGGTCATGGATGCGGGGGCCGCCTAATGGCCTACACGAGCCCGAGGACATGGGTGCTGGGGGCGGTGCTGACGGCCGCCCAGCTCAACACCCATCTGCGCGATAACTTCCTGGCGCTCGCCTCCACCACGGGCCTACTCCAGCACGAGGCCGGCGGGATGGAGTTCAACGCCTCCGCGATCACCACGGGCGGCACGGTCTACGGGGCCAGCGCCGGCGTGATGGCGATCCTGGCGGCGGGGTCGAACGCCGACGTGTTCACGATGGCGGGCGGGATTCCGTCCTGGGCGGCCCCGTCGGGGGTGGCGATCGACGACACCGAGTTCACGGGGAGCGGGACATGGACCAAGCCCTCCGGCGTGACGGTCTGCCTGGTCGCCGCGATTGGCGGCGGCGGCGGGGGTGGTGG
>Ga0114993_10001065_pt1 | contig 31632 bp, 34 predicted proteins | sample ArcticOcean_MG_C_FD_87042 | JGI IMG/M metagenome (GOLD analysis project Ga0114993, IMG submission 87042) | Marine microbial communities from western Arctic Ocean - ArcticOcean_MG_CB2_150 | ecosystem: Environmental > Aquatic > Marine > Oceanic | place: Arctic Ocean: Canada Basin | collected...
AATAAAAAACACCGGCAAACCGCCGGACCAAACGACGATGTCCGCTACTGACTATAGCGGACACGGAAATCTCATAAAAATCGGAGTTCTTCAACAGCCTCGGCTATAAGCAGACCTCGCGGTGCATCAAAATGATGTCCGCTTCACTCGCCGGAAAGCAGGCATTCAGGCAACTTTCCAGCTTCCCGTTTGCCTGGCTGCCAACTTGCTCTAATATTGCCGCGTACATTCGAATGAGGGAGAAGTTTCTTGATCGAGGGGCCATCCGTTAATGCCGATCTGACAAAGTTCGTTGTCATTCACGCCGATGAAATGGCCTGGCAAGCCACCGGCCGGGACGGCATTTTTTGCAAGATGTTTGAACGGGTAACCGAGCTGGACCTCGCCCGCCAGACCGGTCTCTATAAATTGGATCCGGGCGCTTCGTTTGCGCCTGAGACCCTGGACGAGCGTGTCGAGCTTTTTGTCATATACGGAAAACTATCCGATGGTGACACAGAAATTGGCAAGCACACCTATCATCGCCTGCCGCCCGGAACCAAAGCTCGGATCCATTCAGATTCTGGCTGCGTCGTCTTTATTCGGCGCCGCCAAGGACGCGGAGGAGGCGGCGTCATATTTACCGCCGACGCAACAATCGAAGACAATTTCGAGCCCTGGGGAGAAAGAGGCTCGGAGAAGATACCCCTGGAAGATCCAGCCGAGCCGTTGGTCGGCGCCTGGATGGGACGAATGATACCCGATCTTCATATTCCGAATCACGGTCACGACGGCGGCGAGGAGATATTCATATTGGAAGGCGTTATTGAAGATGAATATTGCGCCGCTGGGCCCCGTACTTGGATGCGTTTCCCCCTTGGCTTTCGGCACGCGCCCTTTTCCCAGCATAGTGACGTTTTAATGCTCGTTAGAGAGGGCGACGTAAAAGTTTAACCAAAAATGATCAGTGATCCTTGGAATAAGGGAGTGGAAAAAATGAATTTGAAGGAAATGGTGCCGCATTTGCCCGAAGGTATGACCGACGTTAAAGAAATTATTCTACAGACCGAAGACATTCCGTGGCGGGAAAAATCGCTCAAGGGGCTGTACGAGAAAATGCTCTGGCGGGCGGAAAATGACCAGGGGTCAATTGCCCTGATTAAATTTGACAAAGGCGTCGGCATTCCGGCGCCCCATTCGCACGATTCCAATCAGTTCATGTTCATTCTGAAAGGCCATTACGAATACACCTCAACCGGCGTCAATTTGAAAGAGGGAAGTTTTTACTGGAACCTCAAGGGAAATGTCCATGGCCCGGCGATTGCCCATGAAGAAACCATCTATTTGGAAATCTATGACGGCCCCCATTATCCGCAGCGGCCTTCTTGGTACGCGGACGATGAGGACGCGCGATAAGCCGTTCTTGGCTGAACTGGAATTGTTGTGTCCTCCACCGAACGCATGGTCGATTCCCATCTGCTGAGACGGTCGGTCAGCAATTTGTTCAGCGCCCTCGGATTGGCGCCGGCGGACGCTGACATTGTCGCCGACGGCCTGGTCGAAGCGGATGAAGAAGGCATTTCGTCACATGGGATCATGTTGTTGCCGCTCTATGTTGATCGCATTCGAGGCGGCTCGGTTTCATTAGAGACCGAAGCTGTTGTCGTCAGTGACAATCACGCCATCGCGGTACTAGATGCCGGCAATATGTTGGGCCAACTTTCGGCGCGCCAATCGGTTGCGCTGGCCGTATCCAAATCCAAGGATTTCGGTCTTGGTTGTGTGGTCGTCAGAAACGGATTTCATTTCGGAACCGCCGGCCGGCATGCTTTGCAAATGACCGAAGCCGGCTGCATTGGCATCGTGATGTGTAATACGCGTCCCTTGCTGCCGGCGCCGGGGGGCGCCAAGGCTCTGGTCGGCAATAATCCCATTGCCATCGCAATGCCGAATATCGACGGCGGCCTGCCGGTCGTTGCCGATATGGCGTTAAGTGAAAGCGCCATGGGTAAAATCCGCATGGCCGAGGCGGCGGGACAGAAAATTCCCGATGGCTGGGCGACCAATAGCGACGGCGTGCCGACCAATGATCCGGCCGCAGCAATTAAAGGCATGTTACTGCCGGCGGCCGGCCCCAAGGGATTTGGTCTGGCATTCATGATCGAGCTGCTCTCGGGCGGCCTGGCGTCCGGCGCCGTCAGCGAACAGGTTCGCCCACTATATGGCGATAGCGGCGAGCCATATGCGTGCGCCCATTTCTTTTTGGCGATTGATGCGGCCCATTTCCGCGATCTTTCGGAGTTTAAAGAAACGGTCGACGCCATGGTGCAAAGGGTTGCCAATTCACCAGCCGCACCGGGTTCGGAGCGCACGATGGCTCCGGGCGAGCCGGCTTGGCGCACCAAGACCGGCCGGCCCGGAAAATGTTCCCTGAGTGCTTCGGCCTATGATGCGTTGGTCAGGTTATCGGCGGAACTTGGTCTGGGCGACATCGATTTATCGATTACCAACACGTAATCAATACCATATGGAGAAAGCAGCAGATGGCAAAAATACAATTGAGCACCGATAAACTCCGCAAACCGAGTGGCGTTTTTTCCCAGGCGACGACGATTGAGGCAACCGGTAAGCTGGTGTTCGTTTCCGGTATGACCGCGCGCTGTCCCGACGGATCGATTGCCGGCATCGGCGATATAGAAGTCCAGACCCGCCAGGTCATCGAAAACATTAAAAGCGCGATGCAAGAGGCCGGCGGCACCTTGGACGATGTATGCCGGGTTGATGTCTATATCCGCAACATGGAACATTTCGATTTGATCCACAAAGTACGCAGCGAATATTTCAAACCGCCCCTGCCGGCCTCGACCATGGTTGAAATAACAAAAATGACCTCTCCGGATTATTTGATTGAGATCAACGCCATTGCCGTTTTACCGAACGGCTAGAGCGCTCTCTATTTACGCGGCTTCGAGGGGCGCCTTCAGCGTCATGGCGGGCACGACAATTCCGTTGATCCGGACATGAAATCTTGGATCAAGGGGACGGTTGTTTCCGAGCTCGAGCCATAATCGCAAGAGATGCCGTTTCCGTTCTGCTTCCGGCCAATCCTCGAATTCGGTCCGCGAATGGACCGTGACATGGTTATTGAGACATTGAATATCGCCGGGACGAAATTCCTGATGATGTTCCAACTCCAGGCCGAGCGCTTCGTAAAACGCCACCTCTTCGCTGTGATGATCACTCCTGCGCGGCACCTCGGGAAACCGTTGCGCGCAAGTCACGCCGCCGCCTTCGCCCCGGCCTTGGCGAAGGCGGCGAAGGTGATGGCGGCGAGGACGATGGCGGCGCCCAGGAACTGGATCGGCGTTAACACCTGGCCCAAAACTGCGACCCCCAATATGACGCTCGACAAAGGCTCGACGTTCATCAAAAGGGCGACGCGGACGGGGCCGATTTTGGAGATGGCGACGAAAATGCCGATGATGGAAAAGCTGTAGAAGGCGCCGACGCCGGCGAAGGCCAAGCGGCCCTCGAGGCTCGCCGGCAGCGCAAATTCGCCGGCGATGATATCCAATATGATGAAGACGCATGCCCCCGAGGCCAGCATGTAAAGGCTGATGGGGCGGGAATCCCGGCCCTTCACCAAGGGCGCCATGATCAGCATCATGACGGTGATGATCACGGCGGCGCCGGCGGCCATGGCGATCCCGGTGAGGCTGAGGCTTTGGCCGAACACATCCAAGGCCAGGGCCAGCCCGGCGAAGGCGGCCAGCAATGCAATCACCTGCCGGGGCGTGATCGGCTCCTGGCCGGTGATCCAGGCGCCGAAGCCGGTCAGCATGGGATAGAGGTAAAAGGTGAGGACCACGAGGGCCACCGGAAGATGTTCGATGGCCCCCAGCACGCCATAGGAATAGGCCGCCAAAAAGCCGCCGAGGCCAATGCCGATCAGCTTCACCCGGCCCGAGATGTTCACCGGCACCCGCCAGACGCGAAGGATGATCAGCACGGTCAGAGCGGCGGCGGCGGTGCGAAAAGTGAGCGCCGACAAGGGATTGGCGCCGTGTTGGTAGGCGATGGCCGCCAGCGTCGAATTGACCGCAAAAGAGATGGCCACCAGGATCGTCAGGATAACGCCGAAGGCTGGAAGCCGTGCCGTTTCCGTCACCCATCCCGCCATGTAATGGCGTCGGCGCGCAATTGTTTTTCGGCTTCCGATTTGACCGGAATGATATCGGGCTCCGGCGTATAGCCGCGCAACACAAGCCGGTAGCAGAGGAAGCGGCATTCGGCGGGGTACTGGTCCAAATTCATGGCGTCGAAATAGCCGTCCGGCACCTGGTCCGGGTTGACCGCATCGAGGCGGTCTTTCTCGTACACCATGGTGCGCTGGAATATGCGCCAGACGCCGTCTTCGCGCTTCTCGAACAGATCCAGAAAGCGGGCCCAGGTGATGCAGTCAAACTCGAAATCCTCATTGCTCATGCGGCTGATCAGCTCGATATGCACCTCTGAGGTGGCCCGGTTGCCGTTCACAATGATGCGCGAATCGCCCACACTGTGCTTGTTGAAGGCGTTCGGCTTGATCGCCGCCAGCATCCCCTTGGACTGCTCGATAAACTCCGAAGCCGGGCCCGATATCCAGGAAATATTCATGGTCGCGTCGCCGTGGTAGCAATTGGAAAGCACATCCCAATCGCCGTTGTCGCGGGCATAGGCCCAATTTGAGAGGACTTGGCAGATCTCAAATTCGTCGGCGGCGCGTTCCAGTCGTTGGCTCAAGTCCATGGCAAGCTTCCTTCCTTGAAATGTTTCGGCGATGCACGTTGAATAAATCGCCGATCACACGTAATAACAAGGCCATGTCCGAACAAACACTATTGGCCGCCATCGATAGCCGCGGCGTCGCCACCATCACCTTGAACCGGGCCCAGGTCCACAACGCCATGAACGGTGCCATGCTGACTGATCTAGCCCGTGCCATCGCCGCGTTCGATGCGGACCCCGATATCCGGCTGTTGGTGCTGCGCGGCGCCGGCAAAAGCTTTTCCGCCGGCGCCGATATGAGCCCCGGGGATACGGACGCTGCGCCGGCTCCCAGCCTGCCCGCCGCCATAAGCACATTGGTCAGTTTCACCCGGCCCACATTGGCCTTGGTGCAGGGCGCCTGCATCGGCGGCGGCGCCGCCTGGATTACCGCCTGCGACGTGGTGATCGCCTCGGACGATGCGTTCTTTTCGATCCCCGAGGTGCGGCTGGGCTTTAACCCGGCGTCGCTGATCCCGATGTTTCTGGGCGCCATCGGTCCGCGCAACACCATGCGCTATGTGCTTGGCGGCGACCGCTTCGATGCGGCCAAGGCTTACGAGATGGGTCTGGTGCATCATCTGTGCGCTCCGGGCGCGCTGGACGCGGCGGCGGCGCCGATCATCGATGCGCTGCTGTCCGGCGGGCCCGAGGCCATGGCGGCCACCAAGGCAACCATATTGGAGTTGGCCGGGCTGATGGTGGACGCCGATCTGGCGGCGCGCCTGGACGCCATGGGCGATGCCAGCCGCGAATCAGGTGAAGCCGCCGAGGGCCGCGCCAGCTTCCAAGAAAAGCGGCCGCCGAAATGGAAGCCCGTGGACTAAAAATTTCAAGTCGGCAGGCCGAGGATGCGCTTTGAGATAATGTTGCGCTGAATTTCGCGGCTGCCGCCGCCGATGGTGTTGCGCCTGTCGCCCAAAAAGCGGCCCATGATATCAACGCCGCCTTCATCGGTACCGACAATATCCTTATCCAGCCCATGGCCGCCGGCAGCCTCCACCAAAAGATCGTCGAGGCGCTGAATTTCTTCGGTGCAATAGAGCTTCAGGATCGACGCCGCCCAGCCCGGCGAGATACCGGCATTGGTCAGCTCCAGGGCATGGCGGAAATAGGCGGTGAAGGCGGTGACGTTGATCTCGTGTCCGGCCAGCCGGTCGCGGAAGGCGGCATCGTCCATGGCGCCGGTCTTGCGCGCCATGCGCTTGACCGCGTCCAGCACGCTGGTGAGGTGGCGGGGATGGCCGTGGGTGAAGCGTTCGGTGCCGAGGATCGAATTGGCGACCCGCCAGCCGTCGTGCAATTCGCCCACCAGATTCTCCGCCGGAACGCGCACATCATCGAAAAACTCCTCGGCCAGTTCATCGTCGCCGGAGAGAACTTTTATCGGCCGCCGGGTGATGCCGGGGCTGGCGAGATCGATCAAAATGACGCTCAAGCCGCCCTGTTTTTTGGGTGCGTCCGGATTGGTGCGCACCAATGCGAACATCCATTGGGCTTCGTTGCCCATGGTGGTCCAGATTTTCTGGCCGTTGACCACGAAATCCAAGCCGTCCAGTACGGCGCTGGTTTTTAAAGAGGCCAGGTCCGAGCCGGCATTGGGTTCCGAATAGCCCTGGCACCAGATCACTTCGCTGCGCAAGATCGGCGGCAGAAATTTTTCCTTCTGCGCCTCGGTGCCAAATTCGATCAGCACCGGGCCGACCAGATTGAGGGCGTGGGTGGCGTGGGTTTCCGGCGCCCCGATGCGAGCAAACTCTTCCGCCAGGATAATCTGCTCAAGCAAACTGGCGCCCATGCCGCCGGCGCTTTTCGGCCAGTGCGCCGCGTGCCAGCCTTGCCCCAGAAGCTGATCAAACCAGGGCTTGATTTCAGCTGGCGTCAGCTTGACCGGCGAATTGCGCAAACTTTCGGCCAGGTTGGCTTGCAGCCAGTCCCGCACCTCGGTGCGGAACTCACCGTCGCTTTCGCTTTCGCCTTCAAACATGGCTGGTCCCTTGCTTTACACGGCCGTCATCGTCACAAATGACAGTGCCGAAATTGTAGGCCGGGGGCGCGTAATTTGGCAAGCGGTGCGCCGCAACGAGAAACCATGGAACTGATACTCAGCGAACAACAAAAGCTCCTGCAAGACAGCGCCGCCCGGTTTATGGAGCAAAGCGCCGGGGCGCAGCTTGTGCGCCGGGTGCGCGAATCGGGTGCGCCCTTTGATGCAGACGTCTGGCGGGAATTGGCGGCGGCTGGCTGGCTGGCGATCTTGATCGGCGAAGACAAGGGCGGGCTTGGGCTTGGGCCTACCGAGCTGGCGCTGGTGTTGGAAGAGGCCGGCAAGGCATTGCTGCCGGGCCCCATCGCCGCCGCTGCGGCCGCCGCCAAAATCCTATCCGAAGGTGACGGCGGCGGCGACTTGATTGACGGTATTTTGAGCGGTGATCTGGTCGTCGTTCCGGCCTTGCAGGAGACCGCATTCGGTATCGATCCGGAAGGCGCGGCGTGCCGGGCGGACCCCGGCGGCGAGGGCTGGCGATTGACCGGCGAGAAATGCTTTATCCCGGAAGCCGGCGGCGCCCATGGGTTCCTGGTCAGCGCCAACGGCCCGGATGGTTTGCTATTATGTTACGTGGCCCGGGATTCGGGCGGCGCCGCATTGTCTTTGAGCCAAAGCGTCGATGGCGGCGATACCGGCACGCTAAGTCTGGACGGCGCACCGGCGCAACTGATCGCCGGTCCCAACCAGGCGCCAGAAGCCTGCCGCCGGCTGCTCGATCTGACCCTGGTTGGCCTTGCCGCCGAATTGCTCGGCATCATGGAAACGGCGCTCGCGATGTCGGTGGAGTATCTCAAAATCCGCACCCAGTTCGACCAGCCCATCGGCGCCTTTCAGGCGTTGCAGCATCGGGCGGCCAACGATTATGTGGATGTCGAGCTGACCCGCTCGTTCCTCTTTTCTGTGGCCGCCGCCGCCGGGCGCGGCGAGGATGTTTCGGCCCTGGCCTCGGGCCTCAAGGCCAAGGCGTCGGGGGCGGCGCTGACCATCACCAAATCGGCGATCCAGTTTCACGGCGCCATCGGCGTTTCCGACGAGCATGATATCGGGCTGTACCTGAAGCGCGCCATCGCCCTGTCGGCGGCCTACGGCAACGAAATGGCGCACCGGTCGCGCTTCCAACAAATGTCGGCCAGGGAGCCAGAATAGCCGTGAACGAGCCTGCATTGATCAAGACCCTCGCCGACGTGGAAGCGTTGGAGGCGGCGCCCTGGCAAAGCCGCCTTGCCCATGCAACCGTGTTCCACGCCATCGAGGCACAGGCTGTGGAAGAGCCCGGTCGCATGGCGATCCAGTTCCTGGCAACGGGGCACATCGACGATGCGGTGCAATCGCTCACCTACGCCGAGTTTGCCGCCCGGATACGCCGCGCCGCCAATCTGTTCCGCGCTCTTGGGATGGGGCGCGAAGACGTGGTGTCGTTCCTGGTGCCGCCCTTGCCCCAATCCCACTACGGGCTTTGGGGCGCATCGGTGGCTTGCATTGCGTCGCCCATAAATTTCCTGATGCAGGCGGAAGCCATCGCCGAAATAATTAGTGGCTCCGGCGCCAAGATACTGGTGGCCTATAAAGATGCCGATGAAGGTTTCGGCATTGACGACAAGGTGGAGCAAATTCGGGCGCTGGTTCCGGGCCTCGAACATATCCTCCGCATCGGCGGCGATGATGATGATTTCGATGCCGCGATTGCCAAATTCGGTGGCGATGGGCTGGATTTCGATGATTACCCCGGCCGCGATGACGTCGCCTTTTACATCCATACGGGCGGCACCACAGGAACCCCGAAGCTGGCCCGGGTCACCCATGGCGGCATCCTGTTCAAATCCTGGTCGACACCGGTGATGCAGGGCTTGCGCACCGACGAAGTGATGTTCGGCGCCGGGCCGCTTTATCATATCGGCGGTATCGAGCCGGCCAGCGCCGTGCCTTTTGCCAATGGCATGACCATCCTCATCCCCGGCCCGTTGGGGTTTCGCAACCCGGAGCTGATCGCCAACTATTGGAAATATTTCGCCAAGTTCGGCCTCACCCGCCTCTATGGGGTGCCCACCAGCTACACGGCCATCAATAATGTGCCGGTCGATGGCGCCGATATCTCGATGATCCGGGGAAGGGTGGCGGTTGGCTCGGCGCCGTTGCCGGCAGAACTGGCCATCGCACTCGAAAAGAAGTCCGGGGTGCAGCTTGCCAACCTGTACGGGTTGACCGAGACGGCGGCGTCGATCGCCGTCGCGCCGCCGGACGGCGCCGTGCGCCACGGCTCCTGCGGCATCCGCTACCCTTACGTGGATATCAAAATCGTGGCGCTGGACGATGGCCACAAATCCTATACCGAGTGCGCCCCGGACGAGAGCGGCGAGATCATCATCAAGGGGCCGTGCGTCACGCCGGGCTATTTGAACCCGGCCCACAACGAAGGCCTGTTCACCGATGACGGCTATCTGGTTACCGGCGATATCGGGCGTATGGACGCGGACGGCTATCTCTGGATCACCGGGCGCGCCAAGGACATCATTATTCGCGGCGGCCACAATATCGACCCGCAAGTGACCGAGGAATCTCTCTATCGTCATGAAGCCGTGCAGATCGCCGGCGCCGTCGGGCGGCCCGATGATTACGCCGGCGAAATGCCGGTGGCCTATGTGCAATTGAAAGAGGGCGCCAATGCGGATGCGGTTGCACTCAAAGCCTTCGCCCGGGACAACGTCGCCGAGCGGGCGGCGGCGCCATCGGAGGTTTATATCCTGGACGCCATGCCGCTGACCGCCATTGGCAAGGTCAACAAACGGGTTTTGCGCATGGATGCCGCCAAGCGGCATTTCGAGGCCGCGTTTGCGGACATGGGAGCCGGCGTGGTGATCGCGGTTGAGGAGCGCGCCGCCACCGGATTAACTCTGGTGGTCACCGCAATCGACGCCGAAACAGGCGCCGAAATCACCAATCGGCTGGAGCCTTACGCCATGGCCCATGAGGTCAATTATTGAGCCTATAAATTTCTATTGGCGGCGGGCGAATCATGGTATTTGCTAACCTATGGATTGAAAATTACGCGAGCCTCCGCCATGCGCCTATTGCTCCCCAATTTATTCGCCGCCTCCGTCTCCGCCTGCGCACAGATACCAGCCCAAGCGCCTCACCAGCCGACCGTCTGGACGCCGGAACAGAAACGCCAGATTATAATGAAGGGGCTCGATTATCACGCCAGGAACATGGACGGCATTCGTCTCAATAGCCGTTGGCACGGCGAAAGCGCCGGTGATTTGAATCAATATACATTGCTTGATCTAGGAAAATACTATGCAGCCGGAAAACACATGCCTGCGAATATCGATTTGGCGGAAAAATATTTTGCCGCCGCATTTGAAAGGGATTCTGGCCTTGGCGGGAGTATCGGAAACTTTTATTACGATGAACTGAAAGATTATCCTAAAGCCCTGCGCTGGTATGAAAATAGCATCCGCGCCGGCGACGCGCTTTCGCTGGCGTGGCTGGCCATAAAATTTCGCGACAAAACTCCCGGATTTTATGACCCGGAAAAGTTGGCGGCTCTTTCCAGAATTGCCATAGCCAACGGGCACGGCTTTGCTCACAACTTTCTCGGCGACCATTATTTTGAAGGCAAGGGAGTCGAAATTAACCATGTGAAGGCGCTTCGGCATTACCTAGCTGCGTATAAATATAATCCGAAATCGGCCCGGCTGGCTCAAATCGGTGCCATATATTTGCGCGGACAAGGCGTCGATAAAAATCCGGCGGAGGCGGTAAAATGGTACCGCCGCGCCGTTCGGAATGGGCGATACTGGAATGCCGTGTGGTTGGCAGAACGCTATCGCGACGGTACGCTTGGTAAAGACCTACACCTGAGCCATGCCTTTTCCTGGTATCTCGTTGCCGCCGCTTTGGGTGATCCGGGAGGGCTGGAAATGGCGCGCGATCTGTTTCCACGGTTAACGATGAAAACGATCAACCGCGCCATGCGGCTGGCGCAAAACTTCTTCGACGAATCCTTGCCTAAGTAATCGGCGCTGAGCGAATCGCTCAGCGCATGAAACTTGGTAGCCAGAGGACCATGCCGGGAACGAACGCGACCACCAGCAGGCGGAAGATATCGCCGATGAAAAACGGCCCGATGCCCTTGAAAATATCGATCAACGGCACCTCGGGCAGCATCGTTTTCATCACGAACACGTTGAGCCCGATGGGCGGCGTGATCAGGCTGATCTCGATGATCATGATCATCACCACGCCGAACCAGATCAGATCGAAACCCAATTGCTCCATGATGGGAACGAAAATGGGCACCGTCAGGAAGATGATGGCGAGGCCCTCGATGATGGTGCCGAGCAGGATATAAATCAACAGGATGAACAGCAGCGTCCCCCAGAGGGGGACATTCAGCCCGGTGATGAAATCCGCCATGGCGGCCGGCAGGCCGGCGATACTGACGAACTGATTGAGGATTAGCGCGCCGAAGCCGACCATGAATATCAGCGCCGTGACCCTGGCCGCTTCCACCAGCGACGCGAAGAAAGCCCACCAGGTCATTTTGCCCCGGCCGACGGCGAAGGCGAGCGCCCCAACCGCGCCGATACCGCCGGCTTCCGACGGCGTGAAGACGCCGAGAAAGATGCCGCCCATGATTATGATAAACAATGCGATCACGCCCCATACCTTGGACAGCGATATCCAACGCTCGCGCCAGCCCGACCGATCGCCGGGCGGACCGGCTTTGGGGTTGACGCGGATCACGGTCGCGATGACGACAAAATAGACGAATATGGTCAGGATGCCGGGCAGAATGCCGCCGACGAACATTTTTGCCACATCGACCTCGGTGAGAATACCGTAAATGATCATGCCGGTGCTGGGCGGGATCAGCATGCCGATGGTGCCGCCCGCGGCCACCGTGCCGACGGCAAAGGAATCCTGGTATTTGAACTTGCGCATGGCCGGCACCGCGACCTTGGCCATGGTCGCCGCGGTCGCCAGGGACGAGCCCGATACGGATGCAAAACCGCCGCAGGCGGCGACCGTGGCCAGCGCCAAGCCGCCCCGGAAATGGCCGAGCCACTTGTAACAGGCATCGTACAGATCTTCGGCCATCCCTGAGCGCGCAACAAACACGCCCATGACGATAAACAGCGGCAGCACCGAAAAGCCGAAGTTAAAGGCCAGATCGAGAATCTGTTGCGCGATCATCGCCAAGGCCGGCTCCCAGCCGCGGATCAACCCGTAGCCGACAAACCCGACCGCCATCATGGCGAACCCCAGCGGCGCGCCGACGAATAGGATAATCAGCAGGAAGCCGATGCCGATAAGCGATGTAATCATAGCGGTGCCTCTGCCTTAACCCTGTTATATTTTTTGATGTTTTCCGCTGGTCCCCGGCTAGTCCAGCGACCCGCTGGTGGTCGGCTCGATACCGGTCCGTAAATATTGTATGAGCAGCACCGCCATAAAGATGGCGGCAACGAACGACATCAGTGCTGTGCCGTAAACCACCGGGGCAATTTGAATATCCAGTTGCTGCCCGAACTGTTCCGTCTCGCGTAAATATTCCGCGTGATCGAACAGCCGGGTGCCCATGAAGCCGAGCATGACCATGGAGAACACCAGCACGAAAGTTTGCTGGACCTTGCGCACGCGGCCGCGGAACGCCTTATCGAACAGGTTCACCGTGATGTGGCTGTTATAGAAGGATACCAGGGGTATGGCCGAGAAGATCATGGTCGCCATGACAAACTCGGTAATCTCGAACCCGGCCGGTATGGGCATGGCAAATCCGTAACGCCCGACCACGTCGACAAAGATCAAGGCGATCATCGCGAACATCAGGATGGCAACGATGAAGGACAGACCCTTTATGTAAATAGGGGCCGCATTCCACTCGGTTATTTGGGCGACATCTGCGTTTTCCAGGTCTGTCATCTTGTCTGCATCCCCCATTTACCATCCCAATCGAACACCGGGCTTTGGTTTTGGACGCCGTATCGTTCTGACGGCGATACCAAATTGCCCCCCTTTGCGGTCATACTGCATAAAGCGCCATCATAAAGCTAGGCTAATTTCAGGGCGACAAGTTGAAGATTTTAAATTTTTTCCCGCCGCCCGCCGGATAGTCCACAGCCCAGCCCTGGACTTGGACCGATAATATTGACAGTATGATAACGCTTCTAAATAGGGGCCAAATAACCAATTAAATTCCTGGCCGCGCGGGCTGTGTGCTGGGGTCAATTGCGATAACGAATTGTGTTACCTAATTGTGTTACCTAATTGTGTTACCTAATTGTGTTAACTAGGGAGAAGAAAATGAAAAAGGCATTTGCAATCACTTTGCTGTCCGGAACTGCGGCGCTCATGCTCGCCGGTCCCGCCTCGGCGGCGGAAAAATGGATGTTCGACATCTGGCTGCCGCTCAAACATCCGATCAAGACCGGCTACCAGGATAAATTCGTGAAAGATGTTGCAAGGGTAACCAACGGCCGGGTGACGATCGAATATCCGGCCTCCAGACTGGCGCCCGGCGGGAAACAATGGGAATCCGTTGATAAAGGCATTGCCGATGTGGCCACCTTCTACACCGGTTGGCATCGCAACCGCGTGCGCCTTCCGGCGCTGGCTCATTTACCCTTTATGGTGCCCAACGCGGAAAAAGCCAGTGTGGCAATCTGGCGGACCTATAAGAAAATGTTCGCCTCGAAACAGGAAATGAAGAGCTTAAAGGTGCTTGCCTTTGTTACCCATAACGGCAGCCAGATCGCCAATTCAAAACATCCGATCTCAAGCGTTGCCGATCTTAAAGGCATGAAAATCCGTTCGTCGGCCGGCGAAGCGAAACTTTCCTTGGAACTTATGGGCGCCAACCCCGTGGTCACGTCCGGCGCAAAAATATTTGAATATGTGTCGAAGGGCGTGGTCGATGGATTGCAGGACGGCATGCATGCGCCGCTGGCCTTCAAGATCACGCGGTACCTTAAATATGTGACCAATATTCCGGGGTCCATGGGCACCATCACGTTCCCGATTGCTGTCGGTATGAAAAAATGGAACGGTCTTTCCAAGGCCGACCAGGCCGCCATCGAAGCGGTAACGGGTGATGAGCTGTCCGGCGCTGGCGGCATCGCGTTCGATAAATTCACCGCCAAATCTGTTGCCCTGATGAAGAAGGACGGCGTCAAGTTCCAGGACGCACCGCCGGCCATGGTTGCCAATATGAAAAAGCTTCTCGCCTCAATGCGCGAAACTTATGTCAAAGCGGCAGCGACCCGAGGCGTCGACGGCAATGCCGCGATCAAGTATTATCGCTCTCAGGCGTTCAATTAATCCAAGTCTGAAGCAATAAACGACATTTTCGGGCGTTGCCGGTTTCCATCGGCAACGCCCGTTTTCTTATTTCAATTCAATACCTTATAGACCGCGTCCATGATCTTGTCGGGGGTTGGTTTGACCGCGGCCTCGTGTGCCGGGGCTGCCGAAACCGGCGCATCGGGGCGCGCCGCGCGGACGATGGGGGCGCGCAAGTGCTGGAACCCCTCCTCGGCGACGATGGCCGATATCTCCGAGGCGACGCCGCAGGACAGCCGCGCCTCGTCGGCGATCACCAGCCGCCCGGTCTTGGCAACCGAGGTGAGGATGCTCTCTTTGTCCAGGGGCACCAGGGTGCGGGGATCGATCACCTCGGCTTCGATGCCGTCGGCGGCCAGCATTTCGGCGGCCTCCAAAGCCACCGACACGGTCAACGACGTGGCCACCAATGTCACGTCGCTGCCCTCCCGTTTGATGGCGGCGACACCGAACGGAATTTCGTAATCCTCGTCTGGCACCTCGTCTTCGGTGCCGTATAACAAACCGTGCGTGAAGATCACCGTCGGGTTGTCGCTTTTGATCGCCGTCCGCATCAGCCCCTTGGCGTCGTAGGCGCAGGACGGCACCACCAATTCCAGGCCCGGCGTGTTCCAGAAGATCGGCTGCGGGCTTTCCGAATGCTGCGAGCCGGTGCCCATGACGATGCCGTGGTTGAGATGGATAACCATCGGCACTTTTATGCGCCCGCCGGACGAAAAATAGGCGGTGGCGATCTCGTTGGCGATCGATGACAGCGCCGGATAGGCGAAGCTGGCGACACCGATATGCAGGAACATGCGGTGCCCGCACATGGCGGCGCCGGCGGCCAGCGCTGTATAGGACGCCTCCGATATGGGCGGATAATAAATGCGGTCGCCAAATTCTGCCTGCAAGGGCTCGAACTGGTGGCGCTGGGGGCCGATGCCGAACACCTCGTTGCCCATGATGGTGAAGTTGGGGTCCTCGGCGAAACAGGTGCGAAAGACGTCGGCCATGGCATCGCAATAATTGGTCATGGTCATGGCTCAGCCCTCCAGCTCGGGGACAAATACATGGTTGAGCGCTGTCTCGGCGGGGGTTGCCGGGCTATGGATGGCCCATTGGCTGGCGTCTTCGATAAGCGCCGCCGTCTCAGCGTCGAGGGCCGATATATCCGCCTGGCTCACATCGCCGTCGCTCAGCAATTGGCGGGCATAGAGGAAGATCGGGTCCTGGTTGCGGTACCAGTCTTCGAACCGGCTGCCATAATTGGCGTCGTCCCAGATCATCGTCATGTCGGTATCGCCCATGGGCAGTTCCGGCCATAACGGCTTCGAGCCTTCCCAGCGCTCCGTCACCGCCTGCACAAAGAATGGCCCGTTGCCCGCCCGGCAATGGGCCACAGCCTTGGCTGCGGCGGCGAACACCGCGTCCACATCGCGACCATCGACGGTTTCCACCGGGATGCCGAATGTGTCGGGGATCTTGGTCAAATCCTTGACCGACGACATGGCCGCCGGGAAACCGCCGCCGATGGAACCGACGGCGCCTTCGTTATTGTTCTCGCAGATATAAACCACCGGCAGCGACCACAAGGCCGCCAGGTTCAGCGCTTCATAAGAGATGCCTTCTTCCAGCGAGCCGTCGCCGAAGAAGGCCACCGACACCTGGTCGCCGCCACCGTTTTTGAGCGCAAAGCCGGCGCCGGTGGCCAGGCTGATGCAGCCGCCGACGATGGACGAGGTGGCCAAAAAGCCAAGGTCCGGGTCCGACAGATGCAAGGTGCCGCCATAACCGCCATTAAGGCCGGTCTCCCGGCACAATATTTCCGCCAGCGCGGCGCCCGGATCGGCGCCCCTTGCCAGCACATGGCCATGATTGCGGTGCGTGGTGGCCAGCTTGTCGCCGGGCAAAAGCGCCTCCATGACGGCGGCGCCGGTGGCTTCCTGGCCAATGTATAAATGATAGTGGGCCATAAACTCGCCGGCCTCGAACAGATGCACCAGGCGTTCCTCGAAGCGGCGGATAATCATCATCCGGCCGAGGATCGCCAGTTTGCGTGTTGTATCCCAGTCGCCGCCCATTAATTTTCCCCCCGCTCTTAAGTTTGTTGGCCAAGCTTCGCCTGCGCCGGTAGTATTCATCAATCACAGCAAATGAGAAGGGGATTAACAATGGCCTTTAGCCAACAGATCAAGGACCTGATTTTCAACGCCCACGCGGACCATTGTGTCTGCATGCTGGCCACCGTCGGCGATGACGGCCCCAATATCAGCCCCAAGGGCTCGGTGATCATTTATGACGATGAGCATCTGGCCTATTGGGAGCGCTCCAAAAAGGCCGCCCTCAAAAACGTGCAGAACGATGCCAGGGTGGTGGTGATGTATTCCAACAAGGCGCTGGCGGAAAGCGGCGGCATCGATCTTCCGGGCGGCATCATCCGCTTTTTCGGCACCGCCGAGATTCACGAGCGCGGCGAATTTCGCGACAAGGTGCGCACTATGTTACAGGAGCGCGAGATCAACCACGAGGGCGCCGAGGAAGGTTTTGCGGTGCTGATCAAATTGAGCCGTGCCGTCGACATGCGCGGTAATTCGCTGAATTAGCTGTCGGCCATATCCAAGGCCATGCCCGCATCGAACGAGGGCCGCTCCTGGATGCGCCGCCACCAATCGCCGAGGTTGGGGCGCGCCGTCCAGTCGATCAGGGCGGTCAATCCGTTCACCTGAAAGCGTTCCAGAAACGGCGTGATCGAAATATCGGCGAGGGAGAATTCGTCGCCGGCCAGCCAGGGTGATGTGCCCAAAGTCTCCTCCATCTCGTCCAGCAGTTCCGCCAGCAATCCCTCGGCCAGGGTTTCTTCTTCCACCGATACCCCGTCCCGGTAGCGGCGCATGCGCTCGGCGCGCAAGGCCAGCTTTGGATAGCGCTCGGCCATGGCGCGCTTTTCTTCGAGACCGATGTCCGCCATGCGCGCCGCCATGAAGCGGTTGTGGGAAATGATATTGATGTTCTTGTGGACAACGCTTTCCGATTTATCCAGCCACCAACGCATCGATGCGCGCGCCGCCGGGTCCTCGGGGCGCAAGCGCACATCTGCAAACACGTCTTCCAGATATTCCAATATGACGCAGCTTTCGGTGATGATGCGGCCATCGTGGTCGAGGCTGGGCACCACCCCATAGGGGTTGATCTTCAAATACCAGGGCGCCAGGTTTTCCCGCACCGAGCCGCCCTTGACGGCGCGGTTTTCCCATTCGAGACCTTTCTCGTGGAGGCAAATACGCACCTTTTTGGAACAGGTGGAAGTCCACATATGATAAAGTGCCAACATCTATTTCAGCGCCTCTCTTATATCGTCGTCCCAGAATTCGCGGCTTGAATTGGCCCTCGGGAACGGCGCGTCCGGCACCGCAACGTCCAGAAATGCGCATAAGGGTTGCCAGCCGTCGGTGATATCCAATTGCAACAGACGCTCGGCGGGAAAGGCCGCCTTCACATCTTCCACATGCTGGCCGTAGGCGGCGATGGCGGCGTCTTTATCGTCAAATGTTGAGCCGAAGGCCTGGGTGCCGAGCATTACCAACACCATCTTGTTGATGGCCAGAAAATGGGGATCGCTAATCTCTGCCAGCGGTTTCGAGAGCGCCGCCATGATCGTCCTGGCAAAGCTTTCCCACCAGGTACTTGCGTCCCGGAGGGTTAGAATCACTTTGGCGTCTTCGAAGTGGTCCGCTATTGGCCGCCAAAAATGCGCTGCCGGCCAATCCACCGCCGAATTGTATCCGGCGAAAGCCGCGTCCCAATCGACCGGCTCGCCGGCGACGGCCGCCTGCCAATGGGGCAATTGCGCAGGGTCGGTCATGACCTCTTCCATGTGATGGCAGGGGGCGAACCCCAACTGTTCCAGCGCCAGCTTCAGTGACTTGGTTCCGGTACGCCCGAACCCTGCTCCGATGATTTTAAGTGCCATGCCTTACCATCTCCAAATCATGCATAGGCCACATTGGCAGCCTGGAAGGCGCTGCGCAAACCGTCTTCCATGGCGGCCACATCGGCGCAGACCGCATAGCGGATGCAGCCCGGGAAATGCACTCCGACGACGCCGGCCTCTTCAATCATCGCCATGTTGAATTCCTCGGAACTTGCCATTGGCCGGCCGAACGCAGTGTTGGGCGCCTGCCAAAGGGTATAGAACCCGGCCCGGGGTTTGAGCGCCAGACGCATACCATGCCCCGATAACAGATCGATCAACAGATCAAGCCGCTCGGAATACATTTTCCGGTAAACGTCGATACCGGCCTGATCGGTTTCCAGCGCATGCAGCGCGCCGGCGGCCATGGGCGCCACCAGCCCGGCATCGGTCTTGCCCTTGACCTCGGCGATATCGGCGATGAAATCGGTGGAGCCGGCCATGGCGCCCACATGCCAGCCGGTGCCGTTGCCGATCAGCTTGGCGGCGGTGAAGCCTTCGGCCCAGGACAGATCCGGGTAATCGATGGCCACTTCGGAGAGCGAGATGGTCTCGTCGGTGAAGGTCAGGCAATAATAGGCGGCGTCATTGAACAGGCGGATATCGTTGGTTTCGCAATGAGCGCACAGCGCCCGCAGCCAGGCTTCGCCGGCAACCTGGCCGGACGGGTTGTGCGGATAGTTGATCATGATCAGATCGGTGCCGGCGCGGATATCTTCGGTGCTGAACAGATATTCGTTTGCGGGTGACAACTGCAATGCATAGTGCTCGGCGTGGGGGTGATAGTCGCACCAATCGGCCGGGATCGGATAGCCGGGCGCCGTCATGGTCGCCACCGTGACCGGCCCGGTTGCGCAACCCGCCGCCAGGGGCAGCAGCCCCAATATGGGTTTGATGCCCATTATGGGCAGATAGGCGACCTCGCCCGCGGGCAGATCGCGGGCCAGATGGGCGGCAACGAAGCGCTCCGAAAATCCCGGCACCGCCTGATCCAGATTGTACTGGTAGGCGTGCATCACTTCTTGATCGCTCATCACCGCGCCGGCGGCGGCCTCGCGGGCGCTAAGAAGGGCCGGGCCCTTGGGCTCGCCGATGGACAGATCCAATAGCTGGGTGCCGGCGGCCAGAACGTCCGAGCGTTTGGCGCGGATTTTCTGGAATATATTGGCTTTTCCCGGCGGTAGTCTTGATTGGCGCATGGACTAATCGAACTCCTTCAATTCCGGCAGATTTTCAATATGCTTCAAGGCATCCGGGTTGGCCAGCGTCTCTTGATTTTTGATGGCGCGCCCGTACGCCACACCCAGCACCGCCAATATTGCTTTAACCCAGGCTAGGTGCATTGTAGCATCGGGCGCCAGATCGCCGCGCTGTTTAAGGAGCCTGAAACCAAATGAAAAAAGTTTATTCAGATGCAACCGCCGCGCTCGACGGCCTGCTGAGCGATGACATAACGATCATGGCCGGCGGGTTCGGGTTATGCGGCATTCCAGAGAACCTGATCCATGCGGTCAAGGCGTCGGGCATCAGCGGGCTAACCGTGATCTCCAACAACGCCGGCATCGACGGCGCCGGGCTTGGCCTCTTGTTGGAGACCAACCAGACCAGGAAAATGGTCGCCTCCTATGTCGGCGAGAATAAATTGTTCGAGAAACAGTTTCTCGATGGCGAACTTGAGGTGGAATTCAACCCCCAGGGCACACTGGCCGAGCGCATCCGCGCCGGCGGCGCCGGCATCCCGGCTTTCTACACCAAGACCGGTTACGGAACCCTGATCGCCGAGGGCAAGGAAACACGAACGTTCGATGACGAAAACTATCTCATGGAAACGGCGCTTGTCTCCGATCTGGCGCTGGTCAAGGCGTGGAAGGGCGACACCGAGGGTAACCTGATTTTCCGCAAGACGGCGCGCAATTTTAATTCGATCATGGCCACCGCCGGCAAGACCACCGTGGCCGAGGTCGAAACCCTGGTCGAGCCGGGCGAGCTGGATGCCGACGCCATCCATACGCCGGGCATTTTCGTGCAGCGTATCATCGCCGGCGCCGCCTACGAAAATCAGATCGAACAGCGCACCACGCGGCCGCGCGGTTAAGGGAAGGAACAATAACCATGGCATGGACTAGAGACGACATGGCTGCCCGCGCCGCCAAGGAACTGCGCGACGGATATTACGTTAATCTCGGCATCGGCATTCCGACCTTGGTTTCCAACTTCATTCCCGAAGGCATCGATGTGTCGTTGCAAAGCGAGAACGGCATGCTCGGGCTGGGCCCGTTTCCTTATGAGGGTGACGAAGACCACGACCTCATTAACGCCGGCAAACAGACCATCACCGAGCTGCCGCAAAGCTCCTATTTCGACAGCGCCACCAGTTTCGGCATGATCCGCGGCGGTCATATCGACATCGCCATTCTTGGCGCCATGCAGGTGGCCGAAAACGGCGACCTCGCCAATTGGATGATTCCGGGCAAGCTGGTCAAGGGCATGGGCGGCGCCATGGATCTGGTCGCCGGCGTCAGGCATGTGGTGGTGGTAATGGACCACAACGCCCGCGACGGCGGGCCTAAGTTTCTTAAAGAATGCAACCTGCCGCTGACCGGCTCCGGCGTCGTTGATCTGCTGATCAGTGACTTAGGTGTGTTCGACATCGACAGAAAGGCCGGCAAGGCGAAGCTGGTCGAACTGGCGCCGGAAATCACGGTCGACGAAGTGCGGATGCGCAGCGAAGCCAATTTCGAAGTGGCGCCCGGACTAAATTAATTGGATGGATCAGTTTCAAGATATTGAGACCGGTGAAAACGCCTTTCTTTCCCTGGCCGAGGCGGCCTTTGCCTCCATCCCCGAAAGCCTTCGCCAATATGTGGGCCAGGTTACCTTTCACATCAATGATTTTGCCGCCCCGGAGGTTTTGGCGGACATGGATATGGATGATCCTTACGATCTTCTCGGCCTCTATCAGGGGATATCCCTGGACCAGAAGGGCGCCGGCGGCACGCCCGCCGATGTGGACCGTATATTCCTGTACCGGGCGCCCATATTGGATTATTGCGGCGCATCCGGGGAGACGCTTAGCCATGTGGTGCGCCACGTATTGATCCACGAGATTGGCCATCATTTCGGCCTTTCGGACGCAGATATGGACCGTATCGAGGTTACGCCATGACCGAACCCAAATCGCCGATCACGCCTTTAAGCCCGGACCAGCTCTATACGCCTTGCGATGCTGGCGGGATCGGTTTCGAGTCCACCGACGCGCTCGAACCTCTCGATCACTTCGTCGGTCAAGATAGAGCCGTCGAAGCGGTGAAGTTCTCCATCGGCATGCGCCGCGACGGCTATAACCTGTTCGCCTTCGGGCCCGAAGGCACCGGCAAGGCAAGCCTCGTGCAAAGTTTTCTGGGTGTGTCTTCGGCGGCCGAGCCGGTGCCCGATGACTGGGTCTATGTCAACAATTTCGCCGAGCCGCACAAGCCTTGCGCCTTGCGCCTGCCGCCCGGCCGGGCCCGCCCGCTGGCTGCGGATATGGAGCGCCTGATCGAGGATTTGGGCGCCGCCATCCCGGCCGCCTTCGAGAGCGATGATTACCGCAACCGGCGCAACCATATCGAAGAGACGCTCAAGAAAAACCAGGACGGCTCCATGACGGCGCTCAACAACGAAGCCGAGGCAAAGGGCGTCGCCATCATGCGCACCCAAGTGGGCCTCGCCGTGGCGCCGGTCAAAGACGGCGAAGTATTGGAGCCCGATGCGTTCAAAAAACTGCCCGAAGACGAGCAAAATACCCGCAACGAGGCGATCAAGGATATCCAGGACAAGCTGCACGAAGCCCTCAGCCACATGCCCGAATGGCAAAAGCAGCATCACGATTTGGTGCGCGATCTGGGGCGCGATGTGACCGGCAAAGTGGTCGCCCATCAATTTGCCGGTCTTACCCCGAAATACGCCGATTTACCCGAAGTTTTGTCCTACCTCGAAATTGTGCAGCAGGAAATTGTCCACCATGCCCGGGATTTCCTGCCCCAAGAAGCGGCCGAGCCCGGCGCCCCGGGGCCCCGCTTGCAGGGGCCGGGCGAAGAAACAGACGCGCTTCGGCGCTACGCCGTCAATGTGGTTGTCGATAACGGGGCTTTGTTAACCGGCGATGATGCGGGCGGCGCCGATGGGCCGCCAGACGCCGCCGGCGCGCCGGTGATCACCGAAGCGCATCCGGTCATGGCGCGCCTGTTGGGCCGCATCGAGCATCGCTCGCACATGGGCGCGCTGCTGACCGATTTCACGATGATCAAGCCGGGCGCCCTGCACGCCGCCAATGGCGGCTATCTGGTGCTCGATGCGCGCAAGCTGTTGACGCAACCTTATGCCTGGGACGCGCTGAAACGGGCGCTGACGTCGAAGACCATCCGCATCGAGGGACCCGGCGAGATGGTCGGCTTTCAAAGCACCATATCGCTGGAGCCGGAACCGATCCCGCTGGACGCCAAGATCGTTTTGCTGGGCGAGCCGGATCTTTATTACATGCTGAGCCGCCACGATCCCGAGTTCCGGAAACTGTTCAAAGTGGCTGCAGATTTCGATACCGTCATGGCGCGCTCTTCGGAAACTGCCCTGCATTATGCGCGTCTCGCCGCGAGCCTCAGCAATGATGAGGGTACGCGCCCGCTGGATGCGCCGGCGGTGGCCCGCATTGTCGAATACGGCGCCCGCCTGGCCGACGATTCGGAACGCCTCTCCACCCATATGGGCAGCGTCGCCGATCTGATTCGCGAGGCCGATTATTTCGCCGCCGAACAAGGCGTCAAGATCGTCGCCGCCGGCCATATCCAGACTGCTCTGGACGCCAAGATTTACCGCTCCGACCGCACCCGCGAGCGCATGCAGGAACAGATCGAGCGGGACACCATCGTCATCGATACCGATGGGACAGCGGTTGGCGAGATAAACGGGTTGGCGGTCTACCAGCTCGATCATTTCTCCTTCGGCAAGCCGTCGCGCATTTCGGCCAGGGTGCATCCGGGCCGCGGCCAAGTGGTCGATATCGAGCGCGAAGTGGCCCTCGGCGGGCCGCTGCATACCAAGGGCGTTTTGATCCTGTCATCGTACCTCGCCTCCAAATATTCCAAGGATGCGCCCCTGGCGCTGGCCGCCAATTTGGTGTTCGAGCAATCCTATGGCGGCGTCGATGGCGACAGTGCATCATCGACCGAGCTTTATGTGCTGATCTCGGCCATCGCCGAGGTGCCCTTGAAACAATCCATCGCGGTCACCGGATCGGTGGATCAGCAGGGCCGGGTGCAGGCCATCGGCGGCGCCAACCAAAAGATCGAAGGTTTTTTCGATATCTGTGCGGCCCGCGGGCTGACCGGCGACCAGGGCGTCATGATCCCCAAAGCCAACGTCAAACATCTGATGCTGAAATCCGAAGTGTTCGAGGCCTGCCGGGAGGGCCGCTTTCACATCTATGCGGTCGCCACCATCGATGAGGGGCTGGAAATATTGACCGGTCTCGAAGCCGGCAGGTTGGACGAAAAAGGCTATTACCCCATCGGCAGCCTCAACCGGACGGTGACCGTCAAGCTGGAAGCCTCGGCCAATAAAGCCCGGGCGCTGGCCAGGCCCGCCGCGCCCGGCGCAATTTCGAAGCGCAAGCGCTAGCCGGCGATCAACTGCGCCACCCGGCGCTGCAATTCCGGCACCAGTTCCGCCTCGAACCAGGGATGCTTTTTCTGCCAGGCGGTGGTGCGCCAGCTTGGGTGCGGCGTCGGAATAATCGCTGGTGCGAATTCCCGCCAGTTGGTGACGGTTTCGGTGAGGGTGCGCCGCCGCGCCTGCAGATAATAGTTTTGCGCATACATGCCGATCAACACTGTGAGTTCAATATTTGGCAGCGCCGCCAGCAATTTCTCGTGCCAGGCGGGCGCGCATTCGCGCCTTGGCGGCGCATCACCGCCCCTTGGCAGACGGCCGGGATAACAGAACCCCATGGGGATAATGGCGAACTTGGTTACATCATAGAAATCGTCCGGCTCCACGCCCAGCCAGCCGCGCAAGCGCTCCCCGGACGGATCGTTCCAGGGGATGCCGGTGGCGTGGACGCGGGTGCCGGGCGCCTGGCCGATGATCAGGATTTTGGATTGGGTTGCGGCGGCCAGGGTTGGCCGGGGACCGAGCGGCAGGTCCTTGGCGCAAATGTCGCAGGCGCGCACGTCCGCCAACAGCTTGGCGAGGCTTTGTTTGGTGGCGTTCATTTGTTATGACCCATAACAGGGGGACCCAAATGGTCAAAGTGCTTTTCGTATGTACCGGCAACATCTGCCGTTCGCCGACGGCGGAGGCGGTGTTCCGCAAACTGGTGGATGGCGCCGGTCTCGGGCCACGCATTCAAATTGATAGCGCCGGCACCGGCGCCTGGCATATCGGCGAAGCGCCGGACCCGCGCACCGCCGAAGCCGCCCTGGCAAGGGGGTTCGAATTGGCATCGATCCGCGCCCGCAAGGTGGCCGCCGACGATTTTCCCGAATTCGATTATGTGGTGGCCATGGACAAGACCAACCATGGCGAGCTGCGTGGGCTAGCCCCCAATGACATGCGCGCCAAGGTGCATCTGTTTCTGGATTTTACCGAAACCCACAAGGGCGAGGGTGTGCCCGATCCCTATTACGGCGGCGAGGGCGGCTTCGAACATGTGCTCGATCTGGTCGAGGACGGCGCGCAAGGTCTCCTCGCCCACATCCAAAAAACCGATCTCTAGGCGTTGCCGTCAGCCCGTCAGCGGATAGCGCGCCAGCACCTCGTAATTGGCGGCGGCGTGGCCGAGATGGCTGCGGTAGAGGAGAAAATCTTCGGCTTCGAAGGGCGCCGCCCGAAAGCCGCCGTGATCCGTCAAATAAGGGGCGATCTGTTCCACCGGTGTCCGTTGCATGCGCGCCAAGGTAACGTGCGGGGTGAACTTGCGGCCTTCTGGGGGCAATCCGGCCCGCCCGACTTGCGCCTCCACCCTTGCTTGTAGATGCAAGAGCGCCGCTGAGGCTTCGGCCCCCGCCCAAAGCGTATGGGCGCGGCCGCGCGTCTCAAAGCAGCCGATTCCGGCCAGCGCCACCACCACCGGCGCAGCGATGATCTGGCCGAGGGCCGCGTCGATATCCTCGGCGGCGCCTTCATCCACCTCGCCGATAAAGCGCAGGCTCAAATGCAGGTTCTCCGGCGCCACCCAGCGGGCGCCGGCAATGCCGCCGGTCATGGTGGTCAATTGCAGACGAATAGGTTCCGGTATCGCAAGCCCGGCAAACAGGCGCAGCACGGCGCATCTCCCTCTAAACGAACAGGGTCAGGACGCCGGTATAGCTGTAAAGACGGTCGTTGGAAATCTCGCCATTGGCGTACATGCCGACCAGCGGGATATCGCCCAAGGTGTCCCGCACCAGGCCAAGCTCGGCGTTCTCGCCGCCGAACATATTGGGGCCGCGGGCGATGCAGGAAATATAATGGGCGCCCTTGATATTATTGGCGTTGCCGGCCCGGGATTTGAGCTTCTCCAGCATTTGGGTGAGATCGTCGCGCGCCGCGTTGGCGTCGCGGCTGACGAACAGGATCGGATCGCCGGTCTCCACCGGGGCGGCGATGGCGATCAGCCCGCGCTCCTCATCGAACCCGATCAGGTTGCGCACCACATAATCGCCGGTGTCCGATCCGGCAACGGGGAGCGCGGCGTGAATATAACCGGCGGCACGGCGCAAATCGCGGGCCAGAACCTCGCCGATATCGTCTTTCAAAACCTCCAGCGCCGGGCGCCCGTCAATCTCGGCGATGATGTTTTCCGCCGCCTTGTCCACGTGATGGACCGCACCGATGGGCGCGCAGCCCTGGCTCAAGGCGGTGATCACCGGCACCTCCGGCGCCAGTACGACGCCCGAAATGCCGCCGCCGGTGAAGCCGCCGGCCACCTGATGGGCGGGTCCGGCATTGGCGGTCAGCCCGCCCACCAGATAGCCGTTGGTCACATCCGATATGGTCTCCATATCTTCGAGCAGCTTCTCGTTGGAGCTGTCCACATGCAGTATAACGTACGGGACGCCGCCGAGGCCCGGCCCGGCGCTGGGCACGCCGACGTCGCCGGCACGCTCGAACAATTGATAGCCGCCGGGCGGCGTCGCAATAACCATCATGGCGACGGCAAATTCGCTGAAATATTCGGCCCCGGTTCCGCAAACCCCCAGCCCAACAGCGCCGACCCAGTCTTCGATGCCGGTTTCGGCGCGGGCGCGGTCCACCACATCGGTGAAATTGGGGCCTAAGGCTTCGGTCGTATAGATAAAGCCGAGATTGGCGCCTTCGGGATTTGGCTCCAATTCCATCAAGGCAGCCTCGATGGCGCCTTGCCAATCGGCGCCGGATGCGCTGGCCGAAGCAAACATTATCCGCCGCGCTCCCTTTTGTTTTGTACCCTTTGCAGCAATTCCTTCACCTTGGGCAAAAGCCGCTCGACGATGATATCGACACCGGCGGCGTTGGGATGAATACGGTCCGCCTGATTCAATTCGGGGTTGGCGGCCACACCTTCAAGGAAAAAAGGATAAAAAAGTACGCCGTGGCGGCGCGCCAGGGCCGGGAAGATTGCCGCAAACTCGGCGCCGTATTCGCGCCCGAGGTTGGGCGGCGCCAGCATGCCGGTCAACAAAACTTCCGCGCCGGCGCGCTTAATTTGGCTTAAAATACCATCCAGATTGGCCTTCGTGGCGGCGGGCTCAAGCCCGCGCATGCCGTCATTGGCGCCCAGTTCGATGAGCACCGCGTCCGGCTTGGCGGCCAGCGACCAGGCTATACGGGCGCGCCCGCCGGCGCTGGTATCGCCCGATACACCGGCATTGATGACGCGCACTTGCGCCCCGGACCGGGTGAGCGCCGCCTCCAGCCGGGTGGTAAAAGTTTCTGTAGCGGGCAGCCCGTAACCGGCGGCCAGGCTGTCGCCGATGACCAAAAGGCTGGATATCTTTTCCGCCGCCAGAGCGCCCGGCGGCGATAACAAGATCGGGAGCAGGGCACCGATTAGCAAATAACGGCTTGCCCGACATAGGTATCGACTTTTATCTAATGCTGGAAAGCAGGCGAACATGATTATTATCAATCCCTATGGCCCCACGCGATGAACCAATCCGGTCAAGCCGCTGTCGCGGCCATCCTATTGGACGACGTTCATCTTAAGCTGACAAGCGCGGCGGGCGAGGTCAACATCTTGCGCGGCATTGATCTTAGCGTCGCTGCCGGCGAAGCCATCGGCGTCATCGGGCCATCGGGCGGCGGCAAGTCGACGATGATGATGGTCATCGCCGGATTGGAGAAAATCACGTCGGGCCGGGTCTGCACCGCCGGCGTCGAATTGAACGGCTTGGATGAGGACGCCCTGGCCCGTTTCCGGCGCGATTCCGTGGGCGTGGTGTTTCAAGATTTCCATCTGATCCCGACCATGACGGCGCTGGAAAACGTCGCCGTGCCATTGGAGTTCGGCGGCGCCGATGACGCCTTCGGGCGCGCCCGCAGCGAATTGCAGGCGGTCGGGCTGGAGCATCGGCTGCAACATTATCCCGGCCAATTGTCCGGCGGCGAGCAGCAGCGGGTCGCCCTGGCCCGCGCCTTTGCGCCTGAACCGGCAATCCTTTTGGCCGACGAGCCGACCGGCAACCTGGACGGCGACACCGGCGCCGCGGTCATGGATATTCTGTTCGATCTGCACGACCGTTCCGCCACCACCTTGTTGTTGATCAGCCACGATATGCGCGTTGCCGAACGCTGCGGGCGCATTGTCCGCCTGGCCGATGGCCGCATCGATGCCGCCGCAACCCAAGAGGCGGGCTCGTGAGCGCCAATGACGGCATCGCCGCCGCCTGGCGGCTGGCGCGCCGGGAATTGCGCGGCGGGCTTGGCGGCTTTCGCATCTTCCTCGCTTGCCTGACATTGGGCGTCGCCGCCATCGCCGGGGTCGGCTCCTTAAGCCAAGCGGTCGAGGGCGGGCTTCGCAACGACGCCCGCCGGCTGCTTGGCGGCGATGTCTCCATCCGCCTGATCCAGCGCGCCGCCGAGCCGGCCCACAAAGCCTATTTCGCCGCCGCCGGGGCAAATTCGGTAACCGTTGAAATGCGCGCCATGGCCCGCGCCGAGGCGCATCGGAAACGCACCCTGGTGGAATTGAAGGCGGTCGATAGCGCCTATCCCCTGGTCGGCGAGATGGAGCTGGTCGGCGGCGGCGGCCTGGCGCACGCGCTGGCGCAAAGGGACGGAGCTTGGGGCGCGGTGGTCGAGCGCGGGCTGCTGACCAAGCTGAAAATCAAGACCGGCGATCTAATCCGGGTCGGCGACGCCAGCTTTGTTCTCACCGGAGTGGTGCAGCGCGAGCCGGACCGGGTGGCCAGCGTGATCTCGTTCGGCCCGCGCCTGATGGTGTCCGCCGCCGCGCTTAAATCCACCGGGCTTGTCCTGCCGGGCAGCCAGATCCGCTACCGCTACCGGGTGGCGCTTAAGCACCAGATGGACCCGAAAGCCTGGATCGCTGGTCTGGGCGAAAAATTTCCGAGCGCCGGGTGGCGGGTGCGCAGCACCGAAGAGGTGGCGCCGGGCCTCCGCCGCTTTATCGACCGCATGACATTATTTTTGACTTTCGTCGGGTTGACCACGCTTCTGGTCGGCGGCGTCGGCATCACCAACGCGGTGGCGTCCTACCTGGATGAGCGGGCGCGCACCATCGCCACTTTGAAATGCCTGGGCGCGCCGGCAAGTCTGATCTTCCAGATATATTTTCTGCAAATCCTGGCGCTCACCTTGCTTGGGCTGGTGATCGGTTTGGGGCTCGGCGCGGGCCTGCCGGCCATGGCGGCGGCGGCGCTGGAGCCGTTGCTGCCGTTCCGCATTGTCCCCGGCGTGCATTGGGAGCCGTTGATTATTGCCGCCGTGTTCGGCGTGCTGATCGCCATCACCTTCGCCCTTTGGCCCTTGGCCAGGGCCCGCGATATCCCGGCGGCCAACCTGTTCCGGGCCAAGGTGCAGCCCAATCGCGGCCGCCCCCGGGGGCGCTACATGGCGGCAACGGTGCTGCTGGTCATCGGCTTGGCGGCCCTGACCATCGCCACAGCCAGCGACCGGTGGTTCGCGGTCTGGTTCGTGGCCGGCGCCGGTTTGTCCCTGGGGCTGTTGAGTATCGGGGCAACCGTGATCATGGCCGCCGCCCGGCGCTTCAAAAACATATCCCATACGGAAACCCGCCTCGCCATCGCCAATCTGCACCGCCCCGGCGCCACCACCAAAAGTGTGGTCACGTCGCTGGGGCTCGGACTCGGCGTGCTGGTGGCCATCGCCCTTATCGAAGGCAATCTCAACAACCAGATCCAGCAGCGCATTCCGAAAATGGCGCCGGCGTTTTTCTTTCTGGATATCCAGCCGCACCAGGTGGCCGGCTTCGATCAGACCCTCGGGCAATTCGAAGGCACCGGCGATTACGAGCGGGTGGCGACGGTGCGCGGGCGCATCACCCGCATTAACCGCGTGCCGGTGGCCGAGGCCCATATTGCGCCGGGTTCGGCCTGGGCGGTGCGCGGCGACCGGGTTCTGACCTATGCCGCCCAACCACGCAAAAACGATATATTCACCGCCGGCGAATGGTGGCCCGCCGATTATGCGGGCGCGCCCTTGATCTCGCTGGATGCGGGGTTGGCGCGCGGCTTCGGTGTCGGCATCGGCGATACATTGACGGTCAATGTGCTGGGCCGGGATTTGACGGCGCGCATTGCCTCTTTGCGGGAAATCGATTGGCGTTCCATGCGCTTTAATTTTGCCATCATCTTTTCGCCCGGCGCCCTCGATAATGCGCCGCACACCCATGTGGCGGCGATCCAGGCGCCGCGCAGCCTGGAAGACGGCATCGAGCGCGCCATCGGCGACAAGTTCAACAATATCTCCATCATCCGGGTGCGCGAGGCCTTGCAGTCGGCGGCCGACTTGTTGCGCGGCATCGGCGGCGCTATCCGCGCCACGGCGGCGGTTACTATCTTAGGCGGGGCGCTGGTGCTGGCCGGGGTGGTGGCGGCCAACCGTCGCCGCCGGGTGTTCGATGCGGTTGTCTTCAAAGTGCTGGGGGCGACAAGGGGCGTCATTTTCCGCGCCTTTTTGATCGAATACGGGCTGTTGGGCATTGCCACCGGGCTTTTGGCGGCGGCCATCGGCTCCGCCACCGCCTGGGCCATCGTGGTCTTGCTGATGGATATGCAGTGGCGTTTTCAGCCGGGCATCGTGGCGCTGACCGTGGCCGCCTGTATTGGGCTGACTTTGGTGGCCGGGTTCGCCGGCACCTGGTGGGCTCTGGGCCAGAAAGCGGCAACCCTATTGCGCAATGAATAGGGCGGGGTAGCCGTTAAATATCGGTAATGTGAGCCGGTTGGGCTTGATCCGGGCCACGCATCTGCCATATTGATTCAATATGTTAACGGGCAACGTCCCTAAATTGTCCATGAAACCACTGAACGGAGATAACGATGGCTTTTGGACCCAAAAATGATCTTACTCGCGCCTGGCAGCGCTCGCAGGCTGGGGCGCGCACCGATGCCGGTCCGATGGATGCCGGCCTTCGCCAATATATGCTGCGCGTCTATAATTACATGGCGTCGGGCTTGCTTCTGACAGGCATCGTCGCCTATGGCGGAGTGCGCATTCCGGCGGTCTTGAACTTGCTGTATGCGCCGGTTCCGGGCGGCGGCATACAGCCGACCATGTTCGCCTATTTGGTCATGTTCGCGCCGCTGGCTTTCATGCTGGTGCTGAGCTTCGGCATCAACCGCATGAAAGCGTCCACCGCGCAGACCCTGTTTTGGGTGTTTGCCGGCGTCATGGGCCTGTCGCTCACCAATATCTTTTTGATCTATACGGGCGCCTCCATCGCAAGGGTGTTCTTCATCACCGCCGCCATGTTCGGCTCCATGAGCCTTTACGGCTATACCACCAAGCGCGATCTGTCGAAATTCGGCTCGCTCCTGATGATGGGGCTGATCGGCGTCATCATTGCCTCGCTGGTGAACATGTTTCTCCAATCGAGCGCCATGCAGTTCGTGATCTCGGTCATCGGCGTGCTGGTATTCGTCGGGCTGACCGCCCACGACACGCAGAAGATCAAGCTCATGTATTCCGAGTTTGACCACTCGGAGACAGCCTCCAAGAAGGCGGTCATGGGAGCGCTTAGCCTCTATCTCGATTTTCTCAACCTGTTCATGCTGCTGCTGTATTTATTCGGCAACCGGCGCTAGAGCGGCAGCGTAATTTTCTGAAAAAGCCCGGCAGCCGCGTTTCCGGGCTTTTTTCTTAGCCCGTTAGCGGCCCCAACCCATTTAGGTAATTTCAACACTATGTTGGAATAAGTTTATCTTCTAGGGTCAGAACTCATTAACCATTAATTGATTCAATGGTCTGGAACTTAATAATGGGAGTTTCAGATTATGAGGCGTTTATTTTGGTTATCAGATCAACA
>Ga0114993_10001073_pt1 | contig 31531 bp, 20 predicted proteins | sample ArcticOcean_MG_C_FD_87042 | JGI IMG/M metagenome (GOLD analysis project Ga0114993, IMG submission 87042) | Marine microbial communities from western Arctic Ocean - ArcticOcean_MG_CB2_150 | ecosystem: Environmental > Aquatic > Marine > Oceanic | place: Arctic Ocean: Canada Basin | collected...
TCGAAGCCGGTCAGTTTCAGCGGCAAGGCGATCAACTCGTAACCGCCTTCGTCCACTTCATCGAGCACCAGGCCCTCGAGGATCAGCACATCGTGACGACGACAGGCATCGTGAGATGGCAAATCCTTCGATGTGGCCACATCGACACTGGGGGTATCAACCCCGATCAGCTTCACTCCGAGTCCTGCGAGATGCTCGATCAATCGTGGCGACAAGCCGGCGAAGTCTCCGCCCCACTGATCGGGATCGGGATGGGTGCCCGTCGCCAACAACAGTCGCTCGCTGCTCGGTTTGCGAGGCAGGTCATCGATCTCGATCTGCCCTCCCCGCTCGACATCGATACGCATCACGTCGCAGGGGCCGATGCAGCGCTGCAGGTCGACCGCATCGATGGTGTCTCCTTCGGCATCGTAATGACTGGGAGCATCGAGATGGCTGCCGATGTGAACCGTCGAACGCAGCGTCGACAGCGTCAGGTTGTCATCATTTCTGAGATCGAGCAGCACCTCACGGGTCAACGGAGAATCGCCCGGGAATACCGCGATCGAAGGCGAGAGTGCAGGAGAGATGTCGATCAGGGTCACGGCGCCTCACATCCTCGCGCGAATCGCCCACAGGTCAGGGAACATCGGACGAAAGAGAGATTTTTTGAGGAACTCAACGCCATCGCTACCGCCTGTGCCGATCTTGGTTCCGATGGTTCGTTCTGCCAACTTCACGTGGCGGTATCGCCACTCCTGTAGCCCTTCATCGATATCGGTGAGCATTTCGAGCATGACCGTCACATCGGGGCGCTCGCGATACACTCGTAGCAACTCCTCCTGCACCGATTCGTTGGGCACGACCGGTTCCTCCACATTTCTGTCGAGTACATCCTGCGGGATCTTGCAGCCGATTCCGACCAGGAACTGATGGAAACGATCCTGTAGCGTCGGACCTGCGAAAGCCGCATCCACTTCTGCTCTCAACGGAACATCTTCTGCGATGGCATCCAGCATCCGGGCTCGTTTGTGGCCCAACCTGAACTCCAGGATCCTGAACTGCACCGACTGAAATCCACTGGCTGTGTCGAGACGATCCCTGAAGGATAAAAATGAGAGTGGTGTCATCGTCTCCAGGATGTCGACCTGTTGCACCAGCGTCTTCATCACCATTCTCATTCGCTTGAGAGTGGCCACGCAAGCCCACAGATCTCCATCGATCATGCACTGTTCGGCTCGATCCATCTCGTGGAGGAACTGTTTGAACCACAGTTCGTATGTCTGGTGAATGATGATGAAAAGTGTTTCATCGTGTTCCGGCGGGTCACTCCTGGGCACCTGAATGTCGAGCAGTTTGCCGATCTGGAGATAGTCATGGTAGGTGAGAGTCATCTGTTCCTCACGATCCAGGTCACCGCCCCAATCAGGGCGGATAGAATGATGATCAACGAATACTTGAGTACTCGTTGCTGCTTCCGATGAATCTCGATGGCCTCAGTATATGGAGTGTTGGAAAAGGACACCATCGAGTAGAGGGGACGGTACCAGCCTGGCACGATCTTCTGCAGCAGATTCGAGAATTTCTTGGTCCACAAGAACCATGGACTGGCGACGTGATCCTGCATCTCGTGAAAATTATCCAGCGCAAGGCCCGCAATCGCATGGCCATTGTCGATCCTCAACTCCTCGTAGGATTCGAGAGCGACCTTCTGATTCCCTGGGTGTGACTCGAGGCACTCGCAGAGGATTCTCACGTCCTCGAAACCAGCATTCATCCCCTGTCCATAGAAAGGCACCATTGCATGGGCTGCATCTCCGATCAACACGGTGTTGCCCACCACCCACGGTCGACAACGAATCGTCGCCAGGGAGGATGGTTGGGCAGCCAAGAACTGCTGCTCCAGATCTGGAATCAGCGCGGGCACATCCGGGAACCAGCGCTCAAAGAAGCGACGAACCTGCTCGACATCTTGCAGTTTTTTGAAGGAATATTCACCATCGAGAGGCCAGAAACAGGTCCCGGTGAAGGATCCATCGTCATTGGGCAGTGCGATCATCATGAAGCTGTTTCTCGGCCAGATATGGAGGGCATTCTTGTCGAGCCGAAAGCCTCCCTCCGCGGACGGTGGGATGTACAGCTCCAGGTAACCGTGGCTCAGATAGGACTGTTGATAATCGAATCGATCTCCGATCATCATTTCGCCTCGAACCGCCGAAAATGCACCATCGGCACCGATGATCAAATCACCTTCTGCGACGATCGTCTCCCCTGATCGATCGTCCAGAAAAGTAACGCTATTGTTTTCGGTATCCATGCCGATGCATCTGTGATGAAAATGCAAGGTGACCAGATCGGATCGATCCGCCTCCTGCAGGAGGACCCTGTTCAGCTCTCCTCTCGAGATGCTGTAGATCATGTCGGCTTCATTTCCGGAGTAGCGCTGAAAGGACAGGTTTGCCGATCTGTCGTGCATCTGTCGTCCGTGCATCGGCACCGACATCTCGAGAGCTTTTTGCCGCAATCCGACTCTTTCCAGAGCCGTCAATCCTCGCATGGAAATCGCAAGATTGATGCTACGCCCTCGCACCACCTCCGCTTCCCTGATATCCCCCCTGCGTTCGTAGAGGTGCACCCGATGACCATCGCGGGCAAGAGAGAGAGCGGCCAGCGCTCCCGTCAGTCCTCCCCCGACGATCACCACCGACCGGGTAGACATCTCAGTCCCCCCCTGGTGGAGTCGGAGACGTGGCTACTTGCGCCAGCACCCCGGCGAAGCGATGGATCTCCTCGAAACTGTTATAGAGAGCAGTGGGAGCCACTCGGACCACATCGGGAGGCCTGAAATCTGTCACGATGCCCGCCGCCTGCAGGGCTTCCTGCAGGGCACTGGCATCTCCGACCACTCGAATCGAGATCTGTGCACCCCTTCGATCCTCTTCGCGCGGGGTGACGATCTGGTAATGGTCAGACCCAATGGCGTCGATGCAACTCTCCAGATAACCGGTGAGTTTCTTCGACCGCGCTCGAAGGGCGCCGATCCCCGCCTCATCAAAAATCGACAGGGATGAGTGGAGCGGCGCCATCGAGAAGATGGGAGGATTCGAGACCTGCCATCCTTCAGCTCCAGGCTGTGCGACGAACTGCGGATTTTCATCCATCCGGAATCGAGTGGCCGGATCATTGCCCCACCAGCCGGCGAGTCGTACCCGTTCCTGATCATCGGCATGACGCTGATGAACAAAGGCTCCAGCGACCGAACCTGGGCCGCAGTTGATGTACTTGTAGGTACACCATGCTGCAAAATCGACCCCATGATCGTGCAATTGAAGATCGATATTGCCGGCGGCATGAGCCAGATCGAGCCCGAAGGGGATCCCATGTTTCTGACAACGCTTCCCGATGTTTTGGATGTCATAGGCCTGACCGGTGAAGTAGTTCACTCCCGAGAACATCACCATCGCCAGTTCATCACGGTGCTGATCGATCGCCTCCAGAACATCTTCATCGCGTAAGATGTTCTCTCCCTCTCGCGGTTTCAGAACCACCATTCCCTCTTGGGGATCGAAGCCATGCCAGCGGATCTGCGACTGGAGAGCGTAGGTATCGGAAGGAAACCCGGGCCCATCGGAAAGGATCTTGAAACGAGTCGAATCAGGTCGGTAGAAGGACGCCATCAGCAAGTGCAGATTGGTGGTCAGGGTGTTCATGAAGACCACTTCGACCGGTAGAGCTCCCACCAGCCTGGCTCCCTGTTGCCGGAATGACTCGTGATAGGGTAGCCATGGACGGCGCCCGTTCAGGTGACCTTCCACCGCAAGATCGCGCCAGTCTTCCAGTTCAGCGGTCACATCATCAAAGGCAGTTCTGGGCATCAATCCAAGCGAGTTACCGCAGAAATAGATCAGCGGCTTTCCATCTTCATCGGTGGGAAGGTGAAACCGTTCACGAAAGCGGCTCAGGGGATCATCGATATCGCACTGGATGGCGTCCTGCAGATTCATCGGCGTATCGTTGCTCATCCGCAACCTCCCGATGATCGGTGACTGAAAGCAGCTTCCGAGAGGCCCAAAAACTCGAGTGCGGTCCCACCGACCAGGCGATCCTTCTGATCAGAGGTCAGTGACTCCATCTGCTCGATCATCAGGCCCGGGTGATCCTCCCCCAGAGGGAATGGATAATCGGTGCCGAGAGCGAGGTGATCGGTGCCGAAGATGTCGATCACGAATTCCAACGCTTGTGGGTCGTGGACCAGGGTGTCGAGGTAGAACCGATCGACGTATTCCCGGGGTGCGCCGCAGCCATGGACGCCGCACAGATCCGGGCGGGCATGGTACCCCTTCTCGATCCGTGCCAACGTTCCGGGGAATGATCCTCCACCATGGGCGAAGCAAATTTTCAACTCGGGAAGACGATCGAGCACTCCCCCGAAGATCATCGAACAGATGGCGAGACTGGTTTCCGCCGGCATTCCGACCAACCAGGGTAAGAAGTAACTGCCGAGGCGGTCCGCGCCAAGCATGTCCCACGGATGAACAAAGATCGAGGTCCCCAGTTGCTGTGCTCGCTCGAACAAGGGAAACAACTCCGGAGCATCCAGGTTCCACTCGCCGCAGTGAGTTCCGATTTGCAATCCAGGAAAACCGAGGTCCTGAACACAGCGCTCCATCTCCTGGATGGCGAGGTCTGGATCCTGAAGCGGCACCGTTCCCAGCCCGATGAAGCGGTCGGGGTGATCCTTCACCACCTCTGCGATGTCATCGTTGAGTAAACGAGAGAGATCGAGGGCGTCTTCAGATTTGGCCCAGTAGCTGAACATGATGGGCACGGTAGAGAGCACCTGCACATCGACTCCGTGACGGTCGCAATCCTCAATCCGGCGTACCGGATCCCAGCAGCGGTCATCGACTTCTCGGAAGAACTTTCCATCCTTCCACAACTTCGCACAACACGGAGCATGATGCTCGATGGTGACGAAACCGTCGTAGCCATATTTCGCGGAAAGATCTGGCCACTGCTTCGGCAGTATGTGTGTGTGCAAATCGATCTTCAGTGCCAAGTAGACCTCCCCGAAGCCCTCACCCAGGAACCGATTATTCGCTCACCGCAGCATGCTGAACCACTGCCCCACAACTGGAACAGGTTCGATTCTTCTCGCTGGACCAGAAATTCTCCATCAACGGCTTCAACTGGCGAACGATGTCTTGAAGATGAAACTGGGAGTGGAACACCTGTTCATCACATTCATCGCAGAATACGACGAACTGATCCTCCATCTCGGCAGATCGCTTTCTCTCCACGACCATTCCCACGGTGTTTTCACCTCTCTGGGGAGAGTGCGGAATTCCAGGCGGCAGCAACATCACATCGCCCTCGCGAATATCGATGTCCCGGTACTCGCCATTTTCCTTCACCCTCAGAACCATGTCACCCTCCAGTTGATGGAAGAACTCCTCGGTCTGATTGATGTGAAAGTCTTTTCGCTTATTCGGCCCCCCGACGATCATCACGATCGTATCGGTATTTTCCCAGACCACCTGATTTCCCACCGGTGGTTTGAGAAGATGCCGATGCTCTTCGATCCAATCGTTGAGGGAGAACGCTAGGGGACCAGCCATGGCATGTTGTCCTTCCAGTAATTCTACATGATTCGCTAACTGCACCCTGTACGAGGCACCTCATGGAGAATACCCTAATGCGTGTGGGGCTCAGCAGCAACAGTTGCCAAGCAGGTCCAGCAGGCAATCATCAGGGAGGAAATGACCGATGTCAGATGAAGAAGTGACCTTTCTCCCTTCAGACTTCGATCGATTCCGAGAGAGTGTTCAAACCGATCCCGAATTCAATGATTCCAGGCTCGAAGTTCGCACCAAACTGGATCTTGTAGGCAAGGCGGGAGCACAGGCACTTTCAGCGGCACCGTTTCTTCTGGTGAGCCGCGCCAGCCTGCACCATCCGCATCAATTCAACGGGTTCCGAGTGGCCAGTCAGCGTACCTACCTGTCTCGCGGAGTTCAGGAGCGAAAACTACTGCAAAAGCATCTCGGATCAGAGATCGGCAAGGATCTCGACACCGACTACACACATTCGATGTTGGTGCTGGAGATCGACGAGAAGGGTCTGACTTTTGCTCTGAGAATTCACAAGGACGCCTGGTGGGACGGTGAAAATCTCAAGCGGTGGATGGGTGATGAGGAACAGAGACTCACCATCGCCAAGGCGCTCCAACCACTCGAAGGCTACACCATCAAGGTACATGATCATCGACGCACACGAGCATGCAGCACCATCGACGATCTTGATCTGGCAGAGATCCGCAAGGGTTACACACCCGGGGAGCACTGGCTCCATGTCGAGAAGAAGATCGATCGGGACGACCTCTTCATCTCCTCCAGTGGATTTGAACAGCGTGCCATTTCCGAATGGAAACGACTGTTGCCAGCCTATCGCTGCTTCTGCTGGCATCCGGAAAACGATCGCCTGTTCGCTTGAAATAGACCTGACTACCGAATCGGTGGATGGCGCCTCTCACCTGGTAGATGCACAATTTTCCAGGAGAGTGGGTTCAATTGCTCATCCCAACCGCTGCTGGTCTATCGCTGCTGATTTTCTCCCATCTTCTGCCACAGAGCATTGCTACTGCTGATTTCACATCCGAAGTTCGTCCGATCCTGTCTCGCCAGTGCCTCCCCTGTCATGGTCCCGATGCCGCCACCCGAAAGAAAGACCTGCGCCTCGATATGAAGGACCAGTTGCTCGGCGTGATCGAAGTGGGATCTGCAGAGAGTAGCCCACTGTTTCAGCGAATCTCATCGGATGATCCCGAACTCCGGATGCCACCGCCAGATCACGCGAAAGCTCTCTCCAGCGAAGAGATCTCCATCTTGAAGCAGTGGATCGACGCTGGCGCGGCATGGGAAGAACACTGGGCCTTTACTCCACCTGTGATGCCAGCGGCGGAATGGAATACACATCAACACCCCATCGATGTCTTCATCGAGAAGAAGATCACCGCGAAGGGTCTCAGTGCCAACGGTCCAGCATCCGCTGAAGTATTGATCCGCAGACTCTCTCTCGATCTGATCGGATTGCCGCCTGACCCCGAGCGAGTCTCCCGTTTCATCGACGAATATTCGAGAGATCCTGCCGGTGCGTGGGAGTTACTGATCGACGAACTGCTCGCTTCCGAATCATTCGGCGAACGTTGGGCCAGTACATGGCTCGATCTGGCTCGTTATGCAGACTCCAAGGGTTACGAGCAAGATGGAATGCGAAACATCTGGCCCTGGCGTGACTGGGTGATCCAGGCTTTTGACCGCGATCTTCCCTTCGATCAATTCACCATCCTGCAACTGGCGGGAGACCTGATCGATACTCCGAATGAATCCAGTCGCCTCGCCACTGCATTCCATCGAAACACCATGACCAACGACGAGGGTGGCACACAGAACGAGGAGTTTCGTGTGGCTGCCGTGGTCGATCGAGTCAACACCACCATGCAGGTCTGGCAAGGACTGACCGCCGGCTGTGCCCAGTGCCATGATCACAAATACGACCCCCTCTCCCAGGTCGAATATTACCAGTTGTATGACTTCTTCAATCAGAGTGAAGATGCAGACCTCAACAGTGATGCACCGCTGCTCAAGGTCCTCGGTAATGCAGAAAAATTACTTCTGGGCGACGCTCATCAACAGGTCGAGAAAGCACAACAAGTCCTGGATCAAGCGGCAAGGGCTCTGGTGATTCCAGGCTCGGAAGCGGCTCCGGTCGAAGCAGGGGCTCTCGATGAGATCGCATTCAGCGGCAACATGCCGGCACTATGCCAGGCACAGGTCGATGGCAAGAAAAGTGAGTGGCCCTGGGTTCAAGCGCCGCCGGATGCGCCCGAAGAAATCCACCAGGTGATCCGCCAGAGTGCGCCGGAGGGACAAACACGCCAGGTGTTCTTCGAGAGGTCTCTCCATACTCATGTTGCGGCGCAGGGTGATCGCTATCACATCGATGCGAGGATCGTGGAACCTCCGGAGTGGATGCTGCTGCAGGTACGACTCGCCGATTCATCCGTCTGGGAACACCGCGGCTACTGGGGCGCAGGTACCTTTGCCCACGGTGTCGATGGAACCGAGTCTCTCCTGTTCCAGGGAGAACTTCCTGCAACAAGCGATTGGGTTCACCTGGTGATCGATGCCGAATCGATCGGAATCGAGTCGGGGAAAATCGTCACGGGAATCGCCATGACCCAGCAGGGCGGAGTGATCGAGTGGGGAGGTGTGCGCCGCGAGAGTAGCCAACCGACAGATCGCGACGACCTCTTCTCTTTCTCCGCTTTCGTCGATCGCTGGGGTAAAAACCCTTCCGACCTGTTCGAACCGAAGATCCGACAAGCCATCGGAGCCACTCACAACAATACAGACGATGAATTCGATCTGGAAACATGGTGGAAGCAACAGATCTCCATCGATGGAAGAAGACTGCTGGCTCCGCAACAACAAGTCCTCGACCAGGCGAGGAAAGGACAGGAGGAGGTCGAAGCGCTGGCCGTCTCGGTCCCGGTGATGGCTCAACTGACCACCGAGAAGCTGAGAAGCACCCATCTGCTGAAACGAGGCTCTCATCTCGCTCCTGGAGTACCGGTCACTGCAGACATCCCAAAATTTCTTCCCGCGATCGAAGAGGCCACCGCTCGCAACCGACTGGCACTGGCTCGCTGGCTCGTCTCTCCGCTGAACCCGTTGACCGGACGAGTTCATGTCAATCGAGTCTGGGAACAACTGTTTGGCACCGGCCTGGTCGAGACCCTGGAAGATTTCGGAACCCAGGGCGCTTTACCGAGTCATCCACAACTGCTCGACTGGTTGGCCCTGACCTGGCAGCAGGAAGATGGATGGAGTCACAAGGAATTGCTTCGTCGCATCGTCACCAGCGACACCTATCGCAGGAGCAGTCGAAGAACTCCTCTCCAGCAACGGATCGATCCCGACAATCGACTGCTATCCCACGCCACTCGCATCCGTCTACCTGCAGAACTAATCCGGGACCAGGCGCTGGCGATCGGCGGAATCCTCTCGACCAAGAAGTTCGGCCCCTCGGTCTACCCTCCCCAACCGGAGGGAATCTGGCAGGTGGTCTACAACGGCTCCGGTTGGAAGGAGAGTCAGGGAGAAGATCGAGTGCGGCGCAGTCTCTACACCTTTTTCCGCAGGACGGCCCCCTATCCTTCGATGCTGACCTTCGATGCCCCGACCCGTGACGTCTGTACTCCCCGAAGGATTCGCACCAATACACCTTTGCAGGCACTGGTGGTGCTGAATGATCCCGTATACATCGAGGCCGCCGCAGGGTTGGCGAGATGGTCCCTCGCTGGAAGCCACGATCTGACCCAGGCGATCCAGCGCGCTTTCCAGCGAGCCACCTGTCGCCAAGCGACTCCTCAAGAACTGAAATTACTGATGGACCTGACCGATCAACAGAAGCAGGTCTTCCAGCTCGATCCAGCCAGCGCACACTCATTTCTGGAGAGTGGACGATGGAATCTCGAGGAATCGCAGAATCCCATCGATGCAGCAACCCTGATGGTGATCGCCAACGTTCTGCTGAATCTCGATGAAGTCCTGGTGAGAGGATGACGATGGATCCAACAACTGATCTGCTACTCCAGAGTCACCTTGAAGGTACTCGCCGATGGTTTCTCGGTCGTGTCGGGCTGGGGATCGGTGGACTGGCTCTCTCATCCTTGGTCGGAGATCAAGGGTTTGGCCAAACGGCCTCTCCTGGATTGATTTCAACTCCACACTTTGCTCCTCGTGCGCGACGCATCATATGTCTGCACATGGCTGGTTCTCCACCGCAACAGGAACTGTTCGACCCGAAACCGTTGCTGAAGGAACTGGATGGGCAACCTTGCCCAACCAACCTGATCGACGGAGAGACTTTTGCATTCATCAAAGGTCATCCCAAGATTCTCGCCAGTCCGTTCCAGTTTTCCGCTCACGGTGAATCGGGAATGGAAATCTCGGAGTTACTTCCCCATCTGGGGGAGGTCGCCGATGAACTGTGCCTGATCCGATCGATGCATACCGATCAGTTCAACCATGCTCCCGCCCAGCTGTTCATCTACAGCGGCTCTCCCCGCTTCGGTCGCCCTTCGATGGGCTCCTGGCTGACCTGGGGTCTCGGCAGCATGAATCAGGACCTACCCGCATTCGTCGTGCTCGTTTCGGGAAGTAAAACCCCTAGTGCCGGGAAGAGCGTCTGGGGATCGGGTTTCCTTCCTTCGGTTCACCAGGGGATTCAGTGTCGAACCAGTGGTGATCCGGTGCTCTATCTTGGAAATCCTGCGGGGATCAACAGCGACACTCGAAGACGGACCGTCGACGCCATCCAGGAGCTGGATCAGATCGCCGCCCTACGAGATGGAGATCCAGAGACCCTCTCTCGCATCGAACAGTACGAACTGGCCTTTCGGATGCAGGCCTCGGTCCCCGAGGTGATGGACATCTCTCGCGAGAATCCGAAGACGCTGGAAGAATACGGAGCAGAGCCGGGTAAATCCTCCTTTGCCAACAATTGCCTGCTCGCCAGACGGCTGGTCGAGCAAGATGTTCGATTCGTTCAGTTGTTTGACTGGGGCTGGGATATCCACGGCACCGCTCCTCACGATGACATCATGACCCAGCTACCAAAGAAGTGTGGCGAGACCGATCAACCGATCGCCGCATTGCTGAAAGATCTGAAACAACGAGGTCTGCTCGACGACACCCTGGTGATCTGGACCGGTGAATTCGGCCGGACCGCCATGAATGAGGAGAGGAATGGATCCAAGTTCCTGGGTCGAGACCATCATCCCCATTGCTACTCGATGTGGATGGCCGGAGGCGGTGTCAAGAAAGGTCATGTTCACGGCGCCACCGACGAACTGGGATATCGGATCGTCAAGGACCCGGTCGGGGTCCATGATCTGCAGGCGACGATTCTGCACCTGATGGGCATCGATCACGAGCGACTCACCTATCCCTACCAGGGCAGAGATTTCAGATTAACCGACGTCAGCGGAAAGCTGGTCCCGGGAATTCTCGCCTAGAGCCCCAGTATCCTAGAGCCCCAGTATCCAGCAGCTCTCGGTCTGAGACGATGTCGTGTCCGGGCCTGGGCTGGGAAACGGCTGTGCAGGGGGTGATCCACTCTGAAAGAAGTACACCAGTCCACTGATCACATCTGCGATGGAAATCCAATCATCGTCATCGTAGTCACAAGCATCCCTGCAGCCGGCCAGTGGCGCCCCTGAAAACAAGTAATCGAGTGCCGAGATGGCATCTGCGAGGTCCAGGTCGCCATTGTTATTGCAGTCGCCTCGAATGAAGCAGTGCCCCGTTCCCGCTGTTTCGAACGCTCCAATATCACGCCGACGGCCTTGTGGGCGAACGATCCCATCGATGTCGACCATCGGCAAGTTGTCGACCAGTTGGGTACCTTCATCGATGGCAGATGAGCAAGGCCCCGGGTACCCGACAGCATCCAGTTCTGGATCCAGTTGCATCACGAGGGGATCTTCCGGATCCGCTCCCTGCATGATGACGTGATCCAGAAAAATGCCTGCCATCGGTCCCGTGGACACTGCCGTCTGGTTCAAAGCTTCATTTCGCCAGAGGATTGAATTGATCACGACCGGAAAGGACAGGTACTCCGCCCTCAATCCGCCACCGACTCCGGCGGTCGTATTGCTGTCGATAGTACAGTGTACAATCCTGGCGGAGGCAGCCTCAACACACGCCACTCCTCCTCCTGAGGTGGTTGCAAAGTTGTACTGGATCAAGCAGTTCTCGATGAGTGGATCGGCGAAGTTCCTGATGTAGAACCCGCCTCCCTGAAGTCCGCTACTGTTATTGATTACCCGATTGCGCTTGTAGCGAGCAAAGCACTCGAAGGAATAGACGCCACCACCGTCTTCGGCAGCCGTGTTTCCATGAATGTGGCAATTTTCGATCAACGCATCGCAGAAATGAGTGACCGCCAGGCCTCCCCCACGAAGCGCGGTATTGGTAGCAATCTCACAGCCGGTCATCTCGATGGTGCTGAACTCATCGAGCAAGACTCCTCCACCTTCATCCGCTGCGGAGTTTCCAATGAAGGAGCACTCCGTGATGGAGGAGATCGATTCCGTGATGAAGATCCCTCCTCCCGATTCAGAGGTGTTCCCTTCGAACGCGCAATCGGACATGATCACGCTACCGAAATCAGCGGCGAGGCCACCTCCCCAGCCGTAGGCAGCATTCCCTTGAAACGTACAGTTGGAAATACTGGCCACTCCACCATGAACCGAGATCCCACCGCCCTGGGAGGCGAAGTTCCCGCCGAAATAACACCCATCGATGGTCGGCGAGGATTGTTCCGAGTGTAGTGCCCCGCCCCTCGATGAACTGTTATTGATCAGCACGCAGGAATCGATGGTCGGAGATCCTGCGGTGATCAAGATACCTCCACCGCACAAGGCCAGAGGTAATCCACAGCTGGTTCCGAAGCCGTTCTGGATGGTGAATCCAGAGACTCGTGCCCCGGATCCGGGTGCGTCGACACGCACGACGCAGTTATAGGTACCCAGGCCATCGAGGATCGTTTCCGTAGCGCCCCCGACTCCGATCAGTTCGACCTTCTTGCCGAGGAATTCGTTGTGCCCGGGATAGAATCCCGGACTGACCAGGATGCGATCTCCATCGATGGCGATCTCCATCGCCTCCATGATGGTCGGGTACACCGCCGGCACCAGTCGATCGACCGCTCCCAGAGGAGCAGGGACTACCAGCATGGCAAACAAGACGAACAGTTGAATCCTGAGGATTTGATTTCTCATCATGGGCACACCGGGCAAGCGGGACTCAGCACCAGGCAGTCCAGGAAATCGACATCCGGGTAGGACTCCAGCCCGCAACCGGGGAACGGATAGGGAGGTGCGACACCGAGACCGAAGATGTAGAGCACCATGAATACAGGGTCAGTGATATTGAGAAGCCCATCATTGTCTGCGTCCGCAGCATCGGGGCAGGGCGGCTCAACTGAGTGCAAGAAGAGGTAATTGAGCATGAACACCGCATCGGCAACATCGAAGATTCCATCATTGTTGGCGTCTCCTCGGATAAACAGAGCGTTGGCCGGAGCGCACACCTGTCCATCGTAGTAGCCCGCGGGCTCGATCGATTCATTGTTGATCACGACCTTGTTCGAAAGGTATACGGATCCATCCCCGTTCACTTCATTGCAAAATGTGATCGGATAGCACTGAGAACAGTTGATGTCCTCTGGCGCATAAAAGTCGAACCTACCGATCTCCTGCGGGAAAAATGTAGGGGGTGCGGTCTGCCCGTTAAATGGAGGCAATGCATCGACCAGAACTCCAATGATGATCTCACGGCCATCTCCATCGTTGTCATCGTTGTCCACTTGCATCGAAATGTACTCGGCATCCACATCATCGAGGATCGTTCCTTCGATGGTGAAGGTCCCTGGCAAGGCCACCAGTGGGCCGTCGAAGCAGGCGGTGATGGTGAATCCCTGGATGTTGCTGGAGGGGTCACTGTAGAAGAAGGAGAAGCGCTGGATTCCCCCGGGCTGAATACTCATGGTCGGATCAAACAGAACCGAATCGGAACGCCCTGCGAGGAAGACCGTATCGTCGAGACCCCGAACGAGTCCTGAACCCAGAAGTAGCATGGCAAGGCCGATAACAGCAACTCTGGTATTCAATAGATCACTCCTCATAATTTCGCTCCAAGCCAGCGTTTCCGGATTCGCTGTCTTGGAGACCTGATAGCCGAGACCATTTCTGGATAGATCTATAGTAAACTGTCTAAATGGTCTTCCCGCAATATACTAATTATCAAAACTATCCGAAGTATTGAGTATACATTCTATATTGTTACCCTTAGTACTGCCCACAGAGCATACAATCCGGCCGCCTGGGGATTTTGATCTGTCGAAATGAACCCTTCAAGGCATCGATCAGCAGCAAACGACCGCTCATCGACTCCCCCTGCCCGAGCAAGATCTTGATCGTCTCCGCCGCCTGGATGGTGCCGATGATCCCCGGCATCACTCCCAATACCCCGGCCTCGGCACAGTTGGCGTGACTTCCTTCTGCCGGGGGCTCCGGATGGAGACACCTCAGACAAGGCCCTCCACGAGCCGGGTCGAAGACGGTCAACTGTCCCTCGAAGCGATAGACGCTGCCATGGACCACTGGAGTCTGCTGCTCCACGCAAAGATCGTTGATCAGAAATCGAGTCTCGAAATTATCCGCGCCATCCAGCACGACATGATGATCTCGAATCAGCTCCGGCGCATTAACAGCAGTGACCCTGTAAGGGAAGGCCACGATCTCGATCGCCGGATTCAACGCGGAGAGGGTCTTGGCGGCCGCTTTTGCCTTGGAGTGACCGATCTCGTCGGTTCGGTACAGCACCTGGCGCTGTAAATTGGAGAGTTCCACCACATCATCATCGGCGATGGTGATGTGACCGACTCCCGCGGCTGCGAGATACAGCGCCGCCGGCGAACCCAGCCCACCGCCTCCCACCACCAGTACTCGACCGGCGAGCAGCTTTGATTGCCCCTCTTCCCCCACCTCTGGAATCGTCAGGTGGCGGGCGTATCGTTGCAGATCATCCAGATCGAGATGGTCACTCCCCGGACCTGCAGCCAGCGGCAGATTGGCGCCCCTCCACGCCTCGATCCCCCCCCTCAGGGAAGCACAACGTTGGTAGCCCTGCTGCCGTAACCAGTGCATTGCGTCGTAGGAGCGAATCCCCTTGGCGCAGTAGATCAGGATATTCTCCTCGATCGAGATCGGAGCGGAGAGGTGGGGATGAGTGCCAGGACTGACGATGGAAGGGATTTCCCTCAGCGGGATGTGGGTCGCCCCGGAAACCATCCCGGAGTGCAATTCCTCCACCTCCCGGACATCGATGAGCCGAGGCGGCGGCTCAAGCTCGAGCCACCGAGCCGCCTGCTCCGGGTCCAGTTCCTGCGGAACAGGATCTGACGGGTTCGCACTCTCCACCGATCACTCCCCTTCCTGAAGCCGAGCCTCCAACAATTTCTTGCCCCCCCCACGGCGAGCTTCTGGTCCACATCCAGATCTGGTCTACAGCGAAGATTCCGGATCAGAAATCGACCGTTCGTGCAAGTTGGTGCAAGAACGGTCAGGATACGGGAGAATCGAGGCGAAGCAGAGACCCTTCGATTGGAGTTTCTTGAAACCCGACCAATGGCTGACAGGAACCGGAGACCGGCCCCCGTTGGAGATGGCAGATCGCATCGCCGAGCGTGCTCTGCAAGAGAATGCCATCGATGAGCAGCAGCACGCCGAACTGATCGAGTGTTTCTCGGCGATCCCTCCCATCGAGGGCTGCGGTCTCGCATCTGCGGATGCGGAGCGATTCATCCGAACCACCTTGCAACTGATCGAGCTATGCCTGCTCGAACCCAGTGACGAGCGAACTGGTTTTGTCAATCCACTGCTCGATCGAGAACTCGATCGCATCCGATCGATCGAAGGCGGTAAGAACTGGACCCTCGGAAAGGTGACAGAAATCGGACGGCGGGGTTCAGACCGACGCTTCACCTTTGGCCAGGTGAAAGAGAATCCCGACGACCCCAATGATCCATCATTTTTCGGTGGAGTCTGGATGGCGAACTGTGATGGAGTCGAGAAGCGAATCGTCTTCGCCATCACTGCCGAGTCGATCCCGGGAAGTGAAGACTGGTCGCCGGTCGAGATCCGCACCGACGAGGACCACAACCTGGATACGGTTGTACGAGCGAGGGGCGAGAAGCCCTGGTCCCTGCAGGTGGAGGCTGACTCGCCCCTTGGAGTGTGGATTGCGTCCCTTGCAGGCACACCCAATATCGGACAGCACTCGGGCCACATTCCACTGGGAGTGTTGAGTGAGGCGGTTCGGAGAGATCTGGAACCGAGAGGGCTCACTCATCTACTGCTGGGACCCAGTCGTCGCGACCCTCCGACCCGGCCGTGGCATACCGGATCTTTCCTGAGAAGAGTCGGTAATGGATTCGATTTCAAATGGTCCGGTTTCGCCATAGATCAGCGTCGAAACGCTCTGGTGGAGGCGCATTGCACCATCGGCGTTCGAGGAAAAATCATCGGGATGATGGATTCTTGAGAGCATCTTAATCCAATCTCTTCATCGGGGCGTACTTGCCTCTTCCAGGCAGGACATTAAGATGTTGCTGAGCCCGGAGTTCGCCCCCGCATTCGAATTCCAATTCGACCTTGGACTCCCTGAACGGGAACAACTCCTCTGGACCCCATCGGAGGCCACATGCCGCATCATATCTTGAATTCAACCCTCTCGAATTCAGCCTTCTGGAAGTCATCCTTCTGGAAGTCATTGATTGCCCTTTCATTGCTCATCGGGTGGCTCGCCCTGTCCTCCGGGATCCGCGCCTTTGCCACTCCCGACGATCCGGTTGCCGAGTCGGAAAATCCCCTGCAGATCCCTGGAATGCCGTTGCCCCGGCCGTTGCGAACAGCGTTGCTGGAAGGCTCCATCGAGGAGGGGCTCGAGTGGCTCGACCAACTCGATCAGGAGCAGCCCAGCCGCCGCGACGACTGGCTCTGGTTCCGTTCCTCCTTGCTGCAAAGATCCGATCAAATTGAACCGGCCATCGAAGCCCTGAGAGCCCTTGAAAACTCTTACCCAGAAAGCGCCTGGTTGCACAAGGCCAGGTTGCAGCGCAGCCAGTTACTGATGAAACTGAAACGCTACGGCGAAGCGCAGAAAATCCTCGAGGAAGAGACCTCCAGGCTTCGTTCCGGAGAACGCATCCAGGAGCTGGCGCGGATTCTCCTCGATGTCGCCGATCGGATTTCCGCCGATCAAGACATGAGCCTGCCCGATCCTCCAGATCCTCAATACGGACGTGCACGAGACCTCTACATCCAGGCAGCAGAACTGACCCCACCCACCACTCAACTGGAAGAATCACTCTGGGGACTGGTCCGCTGCTCTGTTCGAATGAACATGAACAGCTCCCAGTTGATCCTCGATTGCGATCGTTACCTGAGTCAGTTCGATCCCAGGAAATCGAATGCTCAAGCCGGTAGCCACCTGTTCGATGTGCTACTGGCCCGAGCTCGAGCCACCACCAGTGTCGTCGCTCGACGTGGTTACCAGAAGCTGATCGAAACCGTCGATTCCGCCCTCAAGGGAGAAGATCCCTGGGGTGGCCAATTCCAGGGCGACTTGGCAACGAGCCTCCGCAAGATCCGCGGGGATGCACTGTTCGACATTGCAAACACCTACAGCACGGTCGACCTGAAGGTCGCTGCTCTGAAACGATTCCGGACTGAAGCACCCGAGCACAAGAATCGAATCCAGACCGAATACCGCTTGGGAGAGATGCTGCGTGACAGCGGTCAATCGGAAGCGGCGCTGAGCCACTGGCTGGGGTTCATCGAGAAGCCCGTTTCCGGCGATCAGCAACAACTTGAAAAACTGAAGCGCACTGCACAGTTCCAGGTCGGCAAGTTGTTACAACAGTCGGAGCGCTTCGAGGAGGCTCGACTGGCCTTCAGCAAGTACGGCCAGCGCGCGCCCGACGGCCCCGACTGGGCTCGATCTCAGGAGTCGATCATCACCATCGATGCGAGTATCGGTGAGCGCTTCCTCGATGATTCCAGATGGGAAGCGGGGCGAGCAGCCATCGAGAATTTTTCATCGCGATATCCTCTCGATCGACGCACCCTCCCCCTGTTACTGAGAAAAGCCTTTTCCTTCTCACTGGAGGCGAAGGAGTTGCAAGACGGTCGAGCCCTCGATGAACTGAACGATCCGGATCATGCTCGTGCTGTCGCCCTCTTCGAGGAGTGCATCTCCCAGTTGAAGAGATTATCTGGCAAGTATCCCGATACCCAGCAAGGCATGGAGGCCAGGCTCAACATCGGAATCTTGCTCGAGGTCTCCCTGCTTCAACTGGAGGAAGCGGTATCGGCTTACAAGGATTGCTTCGGTTCTCCGGTCGAGGGTGCGGCCAGGATGCGGCTCTTCAATCTCACCGAAAAGAGTCTTCAGATCGAAACCACTGGTTTGCTTCGATCGAATGAAGAGGCTTCCTTCTCACTCGACACCAGAAACATCCAGAGTGTCGAAGTGCGGATTTACCCCCTCGACATCGAGTCATACTTTCGCAAGTACTACTCCAGAGATGACGTCGAACAACTCGACCTCGACCTGATCGATCCATGGAAAACAATTGAAGTCGAGGTGGACAATTTCGCTCGTTACAAACCCTGCCATCAGAAGGTCGTCCTTCCTGTCGAAGGGACCGGGACCTGGGCAGTGATGGTTGCTTCTGAGAAGTACCAGGCCACAACACTGGTCGTCAGGACGGACATCGACATCGTCGTCAAAGCAGGACGAAGTGAAGTACTGGTCTACGCTCAGGATATGCTGAAGGGGGAACCGGCTCCCGATGTCGAAATCCTGATGGCGATCCAGGACTGGGACCAAGACTTGCCGCTCGAGAATCTGAAACTCCAGGAACTGAAAACCGGTTCCGATGGAACTGTCCGCGTCGTGTTCGACAAGCCAGGAGTCAATGAGGATGTAAGAGTGCTGGCACTGCGCGGAGGTGACTCCGCAGTGACCGGATTCAACCTGGAAGGAACCCTGCTACCCCCCGGCCGGACTCCCAGGGTTCACTTCCTCACCGACCGAGCCACTTATCGCCCGGGAGACACGGTTCACTGGCGTGCCCTGGTGAGGGAAGTCGACAAGAATACCGGTCTCTGGTACAGCCCTGATGGAGCCGAGGGGCGGGTCTCCATCTCGACTCCTGACCTGGTCGAGGTTTCTCAGGCGACTGCGATCTTCCGCAAGTCGGGAACCATCGCAGATTCCTTCACACTCCCCTTCGACGCCCCTCACGGGAGCTGGACCATCATGGTGAGCGGCCCTGACAGTGCTGTGGGGCGGGTCGCGTTCATGGTCGAGGATTTCTCTCCGCTGGCCATCGATCTTCGCATCGAGCCAAAGCAGTTGGTCCATGTTCGCGGAGAAATGATTCACGCCACCATCTCTGGCCAGACCTGGTTCGGAGAACCCCTGACCGGAACCCCTCTCATCGTTCGATTCCAAGATGGTCACAGCGAGCAGTTCTCCTTCGATGAGAAAGGCCTGGTGGAGGTCCAGCAAGATACTCGCGATGTGGTCGGTTCGATGGTGAACCTCTCGGTGACCGTCCCCGAATATGGAATCAGTCGTTCCACCATGGTCACGATCGCCGAATCGATGTGGCAACTGGCGATCGAAATTCCGCGAGAGAGTGGCGATTACATCGTGGGTGAAACGGTTCCGGTCCTGGTCACTGCCACCGATGCAGCGGGTCAGCCGATCGAACGCGATGTCACCGTGCGATTGGTCAAGAAACTTCAGCACCGATCCAGTTGGGCAGAAACCACCGTAGAAGTACGAGAGGTACACACCGACAAGAATGGAAACGGAGAGGTTCGTCTGCCCCTAGAAGCAGCAGGAAAGTACTCGATTGTCGCCGAGGGTCTCGACCGATTAGGCAACCGTATCTCCAGTACCGCTTCAGTTCAGGTGTCCGGAGAAGATGAAGAACGCGGTTTGATCTGGTTGGTCGAGAAAACCAGAATTGACGTCGGCGAAGAACTTCAACTGGAACTCCAGAACACTCGATCCAGTAGCCCCGGTCTGTTGACGGTCATCGGCGATGGGATTCTGGAGTACCGTGTCATCCAGCTCGAATCAGGTCGCAATCACATCGGCCTCGATGTGGTCTCCTCGATGTACCCGGAAGCCACTGTTTCGCTGGCGATGATGAATGACTCCAGATTGCACGAAGCGGATGTGGTTTTCCGTGTCCGGAAACAACTTCTGCTGGAGGTGCTGCACCCCCAGGAATCTGTGACTCCCGGTTCAGAAGTCACCCTCGAAGTAATCACCAGAAATCTACAAGGAGAGCCTGTCGCAGCAGAGATCGCCCTGGCGGTGGTCGATGTGGCGGTCGACGACCTCTACCCCGGCTGGTTTCAGAAACTCAAAGCGGGGGTGAAAAATCGCATTCCAGCGCCATCCATCCTCCACACTTCCACCTCTTGCGACTTTGAATACCAGGGAACCACCGAGGAGATCGCCCAGGCTCTACTCGATGAAGTCGAACTGGCCGAGATGGAGATGGAACTGCTCGAGCGACGAGTGATGGTCGGCTCCACTCTGGAAGCGGGTCGACTGATGGGTCGCATGGCACCACCGGGGAGCGCAGCGCAAGGTGACCGCCAGTTTAGTTATGGGGAGGCTGAAGATTCCAACGATTCTATCCAACTCCTTGGTGGCGGAGGAGGACTGTACGGAACTCGGTTTGGCAAGGGCTCTACACGCTCCCGCGGTGGTCGAGCAGGCAACGACAAGTCTGGTGGATCCTGGGGCGAACAGCGACCCACCATCCCTGACGAGGCGTTCACTGCTTTCTGGGATGGCACTCTGATGACCTCAGAGGATGGAACTGCAACCGTCACATTCACGGCTCCACCACGAAGCACCACCTGGAGAATTCGTGCCCAGGCGATCGGTGAAGATGATCTCTTCGGAAATAGTGAGGACAACTTCGTCGTACGCGCAGACATCTTCATCGACCCCGTACTTCCATCCAGTGCGATGGAAGGTGACCTGATTGAACCCCGCCTCCGCATCGTCAATTCATCGGGTATTCGTGGCAAAGGGACCGTCTCGATCCGTATCGGTGGTGGCGATGGGGCCTTCGAGATCCAGTCAGAACTGGTACTCGTCGAGGGAATGCAAGAAATCACACTGGGGCAGATCGGCCCGCTCCCTGGCGATCCAGCATTGCCGGTAGAGATCGTCTTCGAGGTCGACGGAGAGAAGGAAAGCAGGACCATCCGACAGGTCCGTACCATCGCAGTGCGCCCCTGGGGACTGATGGCCAGTGGGCGCGCCGGGGGCAGCCTGGAAGGCACTTCGACACGAACCGTCCGTCTCCCTGGTTCCTCCGACTGGCTCGACCGCACCCTTCAGGTGTGGATCGGTTCCCACCTCGATCAGATCCTCATCGATCTGGCGGCAAATCCAGGACAGGGGCTGCGAATCCCTCCCGATCGAAACCTCGCCTCGAGAGCGGCGCGACTGGAGGGAGCCGTTGCGGTACTGGAGATGGCCTCTAAATCCGGCAACCAGATGGCGAAGCAGCAGTTGGACAAGATTCGCGGTCAAATCCACGGCATCATCGGCCAGCTCTCGATGACCCAGAACTCCGATGGAGGCTGGGGCTGGGCAGGGGGACCATCGATTCCTCGAACCACCGCAGCGGTGTTGATCGCTCTTCAACAGGCTCAACTCTCCGGATTCTCCGTCTCGGATGTAGTTCTGAGCAAGGCCAGTGCTTCACTGGAGAAGTCGTTTCGCAACACCGAGTCGTCCAGAGATGACATCAAGGTCCAATTGCTGCGAGCACTCTCCTTTGGCAAGAACCGCGACTTCGGAACGGCCAATCGATTACACCGCTCCAGAAACACACTCTCCAATTCATCCCTGGCCTACCTCGTCGAAACCCTGGTCCAGATGGATCGGTTACCGATGGCCAAAGACGTGGCGAGGACTCTCATCGAGCGAAGACGAGAAGATGGTTCATGGTCCAGTGGCACTGAAAAGGTCGCTACCAGATCCTCGATCGGTGATTCGCTGGTGATCTCTGCGATGGCATTGCACGCCTGTGCCAGCGCGGGTCTCTCTGCAGTCGAGCTCTCCAGTAGCTCCAGCTGGCTGGAAGATCAACGCCCGTGGCACCCGGGAAGAGGGTCGGGACTGGCACTGGCAGCATTGTCCAGGGTTCAAGGATCTTCTGTACCGGCTGCGACTGATTGTGAGATCGAGGTATTCATCGACGGAGACCCGGCACGCCTCCTCTCCATCGATCCTGACAAGACCTCCACCACCGCGATCTTTGATCTCGGCGATGGTCAGGGTGAGACCGAGGTGAAACTGGTTCTACGAGGAGCGGGCAAGCCTCACTGGGCGGCTCTTCTCTCCGGTCGCACCACCGGTTATCCGGCAGTGACCGAGGACGCCTTCGCTCCCCGTGCCACTGCCTACCTTCGATCTGCTCCTCGCCAGGAAGGGCAACCGGTAGGCATCGGATTCTCCGTCACCAAGAAGAGACAAGAACTGTGGCGCAATCCGGTGCGACAATTGCCGCTCGGCGGTAGCACCGAGGTGATGTTGGAGATCCGAAACCAGACCGGTAAAACCCTCTCCGACCCGGAGACCCTGCAACTCGACCTGATTATTCCGGCGGGAATGAGCATGGTCGAGGGGAGCTTGAAAGGACGAATTGATTCGCACCAGCTCGACGGCAACCTGTTGCAAATATGGACTCGAACCAGAAATCACTTCAATGTCTCCTATTCCCTGGTGGGCACTGTGCCGGGAGAGTATCGAGTTCCGCCACCGATCATCCGCAGTGTTTCCCAACCATCGAGGATCAGTCTCGGACAGGAAACGCAACTCACGATTCTCACTCGTGGTCGCGACAGTGAAGACGAGTACCGTGCGACCCCCGATGAGATCTATAACCGTGGACGGATGCACTGGGATGCCAAGCACTGGAGAGAAGCCCGCGAACTGCTGACCCGGTTGTGGGACGAACACAAGGATCGACTGCGACCTCCGGTCAAGAAAGAGGTGGCAAGAATCTTGCTTCTGAGCGCCATCGAAGCGGGGGACAATTCTGCCATGGTCTCCTTCTTCGAGGTACTGAAGGAACAGGATCCAGATCTCAACATCGAGTTCGAGAATGTCATTCGAATTGGCGAAGCCTACCGGATCCTCGGAGAACACCCTCGATCGATCCAGATCTTCCTGGCGGTGATCCAGGAGACCTTTGGCCGCGATCTGCAGGTCACAGGCGTACTCGAACAGAGAGATCTGAAGGCTTCGCTCCTGCTGCTACTTCGATTGGTGATGGAGTATCCGGATCTACCATCGGTGCTGGCTGCCGAGCAAACTCTGGCCGACATCGCCCTCTCTCGTGCTGGCCAACTCTCTCGTGCTGGCCAAGCTGCCCGAGAAAAGTGGGGACTCTCCCCCGCACAACTGTCCTACTTCGGCATCGAGCTGCTGAGAAAGTTCATCTACATCCACGGGGATGATCCGACCGCTGCAGATGCGGGCCTGAACCTGGTCAGTGCGTTCCTCGACCTGGAAGATTGGCAACGCGCTGCGGATCAGTCGGGAATCCTCGCTGGAGTATTCCAAAAATCCAGACATGTCGATTCATTCCGCTACACCAGAGCGGTCGCACTCTGGTCCCTCGACCAGCAGCAAGAAGCGTTACAGTTGTTACAGCAGATTGCCGATGCACGATACGAAACTCCGTCGGGAAAAACTCGTACCAGTGAAAACAGAGATCTGGCTCTCTACATCATCGGCCAGATTCATCATGCTGCCAATCAGACCGAGGACGCCGCGACTTACTACGAGCAGGTCAAGGATCTGTTTGAAGACGCACGCGCATCACTGGCACGCTTCCATTCCAGAGAACTGGATATCGATGAGATCTCCGAGTTCAGGCCTGGCGATGAGGTTCTGATTGAACTTCGCTACCGGAACATCGAAGAAGCTGAAGTACTCGCCTACAAGGTAAACCTGATGACCCTGGCACTGCGAGAACAAGACCTCTCTCGTGTGACCGAGGTCAACCTGAGTGGGATTTCGCCGACCATCTCCACCACCGTTCAGTTGGGTGGAAGGGGTGCTGGCGGAGGGGCGATGCAAGCGTCTCACGAGGTCACCCTTCCCATCGAAGAAGTAGGGGCTTACCTGGTCATCGTGAGGGGTGAGGATATCCACACCTCCTGCCTGGTGCTGATCAATCAGATGGAACTGGTGGTCGAGGACAACTCTGGCAATATCCGCATACAATCGATCGATCCCGTCACCGATACACTGATCCCCGGTGTTCAGATCCGAATTCTCGACCAGGGTCAGGTCCAATCGGGCACCACCGATCGTCGAGGTCTATTCGTTTCCGATGCTTCCGATGTGATACCGACCGTCATCGCCCGTCGTGGCAGCAGCGATTACGCATTTTTCCGTGGATCCACGTCGATTCAGATAGACACACGACATGACCAGATGAATCGCATGTCGCCGACACAAAACATGGAGATGCAGGACTATCTCAAGAATGTCATCCAATTCAATGATGACAACCGCGACGCCCGAGATGGTGCGTGGCAGATGGAACTGCAGAAGAAGCGAAAAGGAATTCAGGTCAAGCAAGCGGCGGACTGATCGGTCAGCGAAGTACGTATTCCAGCGCGTCCAGCACTTGCTCTGGCTGGTCAACAGTCATCTGTGCGCGCTGGGATATTTCCTTCAGGGCATGATGTAAAGATGGATCTCTCACAACGATGAGGGGCTTCCCCAGCGCAATGGCGATCCCCGCGTCCATAGCGGCGTTCCATTGTCGGAACTTCTCCCCGAACTGTGCCACCACCACATCCGAACGCGTCATCAGGATTCGAGTCCTCAGATTATTGGCTTGCGAGGCCACTTCGTCTCGCCAACGTGGACTTCCCTGTTCCCCGAGGATCTGTTCGCCGATCCCATCGGATAGATCGTGCTCATCCTGAGGTCCAACAAAATCGACATCGATCCCACGTTGCTGTGCCTGTTCCCTCAAACGCCCACGCCAGTCATCGTGAATCTGGCCTGCCAGGTACACCGTCAATTGCATCGCGATCTCCCCATCCACTCGCTTTCGGAGGTCTGCTCCGCCGAGGTGTTACGATCCGTTCTGATTGTCACCGTCGATGAAACACGATCCACTCCAACATCATCAAGAACACCGCAGCTGCGAGAAACCATGGCCACAATTCTGACCGCGCATCACCCCAGAAGCCTTCCTGCTCTCGCTCCGGAACTGTGGTGATCCCCCCGATGGAGGGCTTCGGTTCGATGGAACTCTCTTCCGGGGAGAGTAGGTTGACCGGGATCAGTTGCTGAATCCACTCGGAGTCAGGGTCCTTGCCCTTGCGCCATCTCATCGTATGAATTCCGAGTTGATCCCCTGCTGAAGTCCGCAGCACCCCCTCCGGTAGCACCGGAATCTCGACTTCCTGCTCGCCGGATGGATCGGTCAATACCGCTCTCGAAACCCCTGCGCCGGCGAATACCTCGATCAGATCGCCCGATCGAATTCCACTCTCGATACCGCTACTCACCCGAGCCAGATCTCGCAACGCAGCCTCCACGAAGAAGGGAAAAGAGGGTGTCAGGGGCCAGGGTGAAGCCAGTACATCAAAGGCCACCGCGATGCCTCGAACATCTCCCCGGTTGAAACGCGCCAGCAAGGCTCCTTCACGGCATTCGGCTATGGCACTCACTCCTGGCAGAAGTGGAAAAGGATGCGTCGCCACAACTGTTCCATCGATGGCATTGAGCTGGCTAAATCTCAGAACAGGATCATCTCTTTGCCACGCCACCAGAACCGGCTGTGAAACCATCTCGATTTCATCTGGCCAGAATTGCAATGGGCGCGCTCCGATCACCAGGTGTCCGACACCGGGTGGAAGCTGGTCAGGAATCTCCCGATCCCAGACCATGACATCGAATTCATCTGCCGCAGTTTCCGGATCGATCTCTGCCAGAGAGATCGACTCGACCACCACCGAAGGTAAGACTGACATTGCATCATCGAGAAGGAAGTTTTTCTTCCCCACTCTCGCGACCCGGATCGATCGGGGCTGGGAAGCAATCAGCCAGGCGCTATTGTCGTCCGGCAGTGCGTCCTTTTCATCCGGGTTCCAGTGCGCCGCGATCTGATGCTGCCCACCGCCCTGAAGTGTAAAGGAGCGAGTCCAGCGCTCCCCTCCCTCGAGGTCCTTTTGCACCGATTCCGCTACCGGCTCACCATCGAGACGAAGATCCAAAAATCCGGAAATCATCTCGTCGCCGGTGTTGCGAATCTCCACCACGACCCTCAGATCCCCTTCTTCAGAGAACTCGCGCCTCGCCGCCAATGCGACGATTCCACTGTTGGCCGAAGCATCTCCAATCGAGTGCAATAACACAGGAATCGGAAATGAATCGCCACTCCAGGGAGCAAGAGCTCCATCGGAAACGACGTAAATCCTGGCATCGATCTGGGGAGGCAGTACCTCTTCGCCATCCTGTGAATTTGTATCGCTGGCCATCATCGGGACCACCGCATCTTGCTTGGCGATCGAAAGGGCCAGTTCCAGCGCATCGTTGATGTTGGAGACTCCAGAGCCGGCGGACAGTCCCTGTACTGCTTTTCGAAGCAGCGCAAGATCAGATGTCACAGAGGTCATCGGTTCTACCCTTGAGCTGAATCGAACCACCATCCCTCTCTCGCCAGTAATCTCATCGATGATCTCTTCGACACTCTCCCGGGCCAGCTCAAACCGAGTTCTGCCATCCGCCTCGACACTGTTCATACTCGCAGAGGTGTCCACCAGGATCAGGTTGAGTCTGGAAGTAAATCTCTGCGAGCCAGATTCCGGCGCCGCCAGTGCCAGAACCGCCAGCAGCACCGCAACCAACTGCAACAGCAAGACCAGGTTCTTGAGCAATCGCTGGAATGGAGATCGGACCCGCTCATCTTGAAGTGCTCGCCGCCACAGTATCGTGCTGGCCACGATCTTCTCGGTGCGACGAATCTTCAGAAACCACAGCAGGAGCACTGCTGGAATCAGAAGCAAGAACCAGAGCATCTGAGGGGCTCCCCAACTCATGCGAGCATTCCCCTCTGTCGCAGCATCTCCAGCACCACCCGATCGAAGGGCACCTCGGTCGAAACCTCGATCGACTGGATCTGGAATCGCCCGCACATCTTCCTGACATCTTCACGATATTCGGCCAGGATTGAACGGTACGCCTCGATGATGGTCGGAGTAAAACTGACATCGACGAACGACTGGTCCTCGACATCGCGCAGGCGTAAGTCCCCCAGTTCTTCCGGGTGTTCCTCGCTTCTGGAAAGCAGGTGAATCAACCAACTCTCGCCGCGGGCTCCCGAGAGTTGACGGAGCGGATCCTCGACTCCTGCGGGATCCATCAGATCCGAGATGAGGATCTGGATCGCTCGGGAGGGCGCCGATGCCGCATGAGCCTTGATCGATGGGAGCAGTGCCGTTTCAGTTCCCACCTTTAACTCTTCGAGGATACGGACCAGTTTCAAGATGCTTCGGCTACCGCGAATCGACCCCATCACGGGTCTCAACTCGCGATCAAACACCCTCAGTTGGACCCGATCACCGGATGCCAGAGCAATCGTCCCCAGCGCCGCTGCAATCTGGCGAGCATGGCGCCACTTGTCCGGTTCTCCACAAGCCATCGAGGCGGACGCATCGAGCAAGAGAACGACACTGCGCTCTTCTTCTTCCTCGAACAGTTTGATGAATAATTTTTCCAGACGGCCATAGATATTCCAGTCCAGATGGCGCAGATCGTCGCCGGCAACATAGTTACGATGATCGGCAAACTCGGTCGACATTCCCCTTCTCCGAGAACGCTTTTCTCCCCGCAACTTTCCCTGCACCATCTTGCGTGAGAGGAGCGCTAATCGGCCACAACGCGCCAGAAAATCCTCACCGAGAAGTGGTTCCTCTGCGTCCCCTGGCTCGCTCATACCGCAGCCGCGGCATCTCCGACCACCTCTGGCACCACAGCCATGACAGAAGCGACGACCTGATCGGTGTTGATTCCTTCCGCCTCCCCCTCGAATCCGAGCAGTACTCGGTGACGCAATGCCGCCGGAGCGGTATCTCGAATATCTTCAAAGGCCACATGGACACGACCGGCCAGTGCCGCTCTCATCTTGGCCCCCAGCAGCATCGCTTGCACTCCTCTTGGGCTGGCACCATAGCGGACCCAGCGGGTCACCATCTCGGGAGCTCCATCCCCATCGGGATGGGTCGCCAGCAACATTCGCACGGCGTAATCCTGAACATGAGAAGCCGCTTCCACCATGCGAATCCGCTGGCGGTGCTTCTCGATGGTCGGCCCATCGAGGACCGCCGAGACCTCACCGAAATATGCTCCTGTGGTCCGTGTCAGGACTTCATTCAACTCATCTCGGTCAGGGAAGGGTACATGCACCTTGAAGAGGAAGCGGTCCAGTTGCGCTTCTGGAAGCGGATAGGTCCCGTCCATCTCCAGCGGGTTCTGAGTGGCCAGCACCATGAACGGTTGTTCGAGCCGATGAGTCTCCCCTCCGGCGGTCACTTCCCCCTCCTGCATCGCTTCGAGCAATGCAGACTGAGTCTTCGGTGTGGCCCGATTGACCTCATCCGCCAGCACCACCTGGGCAAAGATCGGCCCCGGTTCGAACTGGAAACCTTTCCGGCCCTTATCATCCTCGGTCACGATACGAGTTCCGGTGATATCCGCCGGCATCAGATCGGGGGTGAACTGGATACGGGAGTAATTCAGGTCGAGGCAACCTGACAGGGTCCTGACCAGCAGCGTCTTGCCGAGCCCCGGGACCCCTTCCAGCAGCACGTGGCCACCGCAAAAAAGTGCGATCAGAACCGTTTCCACCACCTCGTCCTGGCCGACGAGGATCTTGCCGACCTCATTACGGACACGGGTGAAATCTTCCCTGAGAATGGTGAGATCATGCTCCAGATCGGCCATTGCCCTCCCTCCTGAGTTCATGTAATCGTCACCCAATCAGCGCTCTCAGGCAAGACCCACAGCGAAGTGAACTCGCTGCCCGAGCCAGGATACAAGAGTTCGCCGGATGCTCCGCTTCTTTCCCCTCGCACCGGGCTCCGTGTTACACTACCGGACGGTTCCACCAAATTGAGGAGAGAGAATGATCCACATCCAGACAGCCCGCCTTGCATCCGGTTTCCTCGGATTCATGCTAGTGCTGCCTCTTATGCTGCTTACCAGTTGCGGATCCACTCCTCAACACCACCCACTACCCCAGCAGACTCCTGCAGCCGTAGTGGATTTCACCCCGATCGAACTGGCGGCGGGAGTCGCCCCTGTATTTGCCGATGAGGAGGAAGCGGGAGTCCTACCTGCGACGGATGGATCCACGGGAACCACACTATTGCAACTCTACCCGACCGATTCGGTGGGAGAGCAGCCCACCGAGGAAGTGGTGCTGAGTACCCCCACCGCAGAGGTGAGTACCCCCACCGCAGAGCAGATCGAAGCGGTGAATCAGGCGCTCGCTCGGGCCGCCGATGCGAGACAGAATCCTCCACCACCGACCCCGGCTCCCAACCCGATCGAGGAGATCGAGACTTCGGAAGTCGAGACTGTAGAGATGGAAGCGGCTGCCATCGAAGTCGCCGAGGTGGTGATCGAGGAAACAATTGCCAGCGAAGTCGCCGAGGTCGTGTTCGAGGAAGCGGCTGCCAGCGAAGTCGCCGAGGTCGTGTTCGAGGAAACGGCTGCGGACCCGATCGAGTTGGTCGAGGCAGCAAGATCCACCGTCGATCAGATCCCAACCACACCGTCGACTCACCCCACCATTACCGAAACGGTGGCCACCCACGGACTCAAAAGACTGACCCTGATGTGCGGCCCAGGTTCACTGACCATCCTCAGAGATCGGTCCGCCAACCAGATCGTTGCCACCGCAGAGGTGGTCTGCCAGGCTTCCGACCCCCGGCGTCAGCAAGAACTGAGTGACGGTGTACGCCTCGCCATCGATGGTGCCACTGCAGGTCTCAAGAGGATTCGCGTCATCGAACCGCCTCTCGAGGCTGGAGAAGAATGCCTGGTCCATCTCAATATCATGATACCCGGAGGCGATGACTCCGGTTTTGCCCTCAAGATCCAGGACAGCAGCGGGGACATCTCGGTCGCGGACTTCTCCGGTGATCTATCGATCACCAGTTTGAGGGGCTCGATCGATGTAGACGAGGGAGTCGGATCCCTCATCATCTCATCCGGACATGGTCCCTGTTCCGTGACCAGCTTCGAGGGTCCCGTCAAGATTCGTGATGGAGCGGGCAATTGCTCACTCGGACAGATCTCAGGCGACATCGAGGTATGGGGCCGCAACGGCGCCCTGGAAATCCGCTACATCACCGGCAATGTCACCGCCATCGATGGGCGCGACGGAATCCTCGTCCAGAGTGTGGAGGGGAACCTGACTCTTTACGGAGTTCCACTCACCGACAGCAGCATCGAGGGCGTTTCCGGAAGCGTGATGTCGAAGACAGGAGCACCCTAACTCACATGTTTATCACCCAAGGACAAAATAGCCGCCCTCTCGGTTACGAGATGAATGCGCATGCGGCGTCGACACTGCAAGATTTCATGTCTGCCATCCACGACTATGTGATTCCTATCAGGGACCGGGTGTGTCCTGGCGAACCCTTCGCCATCTCGCCGCACATCGGCCAGAGCCTGGCGGGACAGTTGTCTCGAAAGGGCGTCGCGGAGTCCCTCGGGGATCAGTTGCGAGATCTCGATCTCCACGTCTACAGCGCCAACGCCTTCCCGTTGAAGAACTTTCATTCCGAGATCGTCAAGGACCAGGTTTACTTACCTTCCTGGGCCCATGTCGCCCGCGCCAAGACCACCTGCCTCATCGCGGACGTCCTGGTTCGAATCGAACCGAAGGCCCGACACCTGACCATCTCGACACTGGGAGGTGGCTACCGCCCTGCGGGCAACACTCCAGCGATCCTCGAGAAGATGGCGGCCGGCTACCTGAAAGTGGTCGCCCATCTGGCCCAGATCGAACAGCAGACCGGGATCCACATCGCTCTCAATGCAGAGCCGGAACCCGATACCACCTTCGAGTGTGCTGAAGATGTGATCTCCTTCTGGAAGGAATACCTGAAACCAGCGCTCCCCGGGCTGACCAGGACCCTGCAATGCCATCGTTCTCGCGCCGAAGGGTTATTGCGTCGCCACTGGACCGTCAATCTCGATGCCTGTCACTCGGCGGTACTGTATCGCTCTCCACTGGAAGACTGGCGCCGCCTCGACCGTGCCGGGATCCTCGTCGGTAAAACCCACATCACCAGCGCCATCTCATTGGCCAATCCAAGCCGTTCTCCGGCAGCCTACCGGGAACTACTCGAGCACGTCGAACCTCGTTATCTGCATCAGAGTGCCCTCAAGATGAAAGATGGAAACATCGTACGCCTCTTGGACCTGGGGGAAATCGAGCAACAAGACCTGTCTGCCATCGCCGAGGTCAGGACCCATTTCCATGTGCCCCTATCCAAGGCAAAGCATGGAAAGTTGCAAACCACTCGCGATGACGCTCAAGCCTTGATGACCGAAGCACTGTCGCGAAAACAGGATCCGCCACACATCGCCCTCGAGACCTACACCTGGCCGCTGTTGACCCAAGGGGTCCAGAACTCTCAAACGCGCCAGCGAGTCATCGATGGAATCGCGGCCGAGTTACGCTGGGCAAAAGACGCCTCCGTCCATCAGGTCACCAGCTCCGTAAGGAGATGATCAGAGCGGTTCACCGCAGCTGTGGAACGCCAGGATGGCGA
>Ga0114993_10001074_pt1 | contig 31494 bp, 21 predicted proteins | sample ArcticOcean_MG_C_FD_87042 | JGI IMG/M metagenome (GOLD analysis project Ga0114993, IMG submission 87042) | Marine microbial communities from western Arctic Ocean - ArcticOcean_MG_CB2_150 | ecosystem: Environmental > Aquatic > Marine > Oceanic | place: Arctic Ocean: Canada Basin | collected...
AAGTGCGATTTTGGGTCGGCAGGGCGATATGGCCGGGAAATCGGTCGTAGTCAGCGCCGGCGGCACCCAAGAGCCGATAGACCCTGTGCGAGTGATAACCAACCGGTCATCAGGCAAGATGGGCTACGCAGTGGCAAGAGCGGCCCGCGACCGCGGCGCGCGAGTGACACTCGTTACCGCGTCGACCTCACTTCCAGAACCAGCCGGCATGGACGTGGAGCACGTGACTACCGTGGCCGAGATGCGTGAGGCGGTTCTGAGCGCCTGTGCGGGTGTCGACGCCCTCATAATGGCTGCTGCGGTCAGCGACTATCGTACGGCTGAGGTTTCCTCACAAAAAATCAAGAAAGACGGGGAAGGCGAAGGACTGGTGCTCCACCTGGCTAAGAATGACGATTTCTTCTTGGAAGTGCCAGAAGGCGTATTGCGAGTGGGATTTGCGGCCGAGAGCGAGGCTCTTCTGGACAACGCCCGTAAGAAGCTCGTGGACAAAAAACTTGCGCTTATTGTTGCCAACGACATCACAGCTGAAGATAGCGGGTTCAATGTGGACAACAACAAGGTTGCCATCTTGGACCCTGACGGAGGCGTTGACGAGTTGCCGTTGATGACCAAATACCAGGTAGGACATAGGATACTGGACAGGGTTATGAAACTTCTGTCCAACTCATCGATTTCTTGACACTAGGGTATCTCGGCTTTAATCTTGGATAGGGGCCTGTAGCTCAGTGGTTAGAGCGGTCGGCTCATAACCGATTGGTCGCAGGTTCGATCCCTGCCGGGCCCACCATTTTGCTTAACTCTTCATACGTGTCATTATCCACTCTCCTCTCTACGTTCAATCTTCTCTTGAATCGCCTCCTCTATCCATGTCACCATGCTCTTGCGCTTGGTTTTCGCCTGTAGCTTAACCAGTCTGAGAGCCAATTGGCTTGTTGATCTCAAGATGGAAGTGGAGGGCTGTGAACAGGAGGTTCGTTCCGGGCAACGCTCTGAGCGTCGAATCTCTGAGTACGGCCTATCAGGGGAGTTTGCAGGATCTTGGACTGTAAGGACTTCCTAATAGCGCATCGGAGTGCTAGGAGGCGCTAGCAAGACTGGTGAGGCGTTTCTGCATCTAGGTCTAGAAAACTGGGAGTCGGAAGGCGGGATTACATCATCCTAGGCGGCATCTCTGCGGGCCATTCTTTCTCAGGGCAACGTCAGAATTACTGGTTACAACTTGGGCGTCTACATGGTTCTCAGCGTAGCCCTAGCTAGTCCTGATTGAGGCACTCATGTGTATTGACTGAAGCAGTTAACTATGGTAATTTTCCCCATAGGTATTTATAAGAGGTTAGCCTTCGCAGGAAGTACTTGCGTGGGCTATATTGTGTTCTTTTGGAGGTAAAATGTCGATCGCAGTTTTAAAACGACGTGTTCCAGCCGTTGTATTGACGGCTTTAATAGCTACCGCGATATTTCTGTTCCCAGGATCAGTACTTGGTATTTCTACATATATCACTGCTGACAGGAGCAGTTACCTGCTCGGTGAACTGGTTAATTTCACCGGGTCGGTGACATTTGATGAGGGGGAGACTAAAAACCTAGAATCCGTCACGCTTGTTGTGCAGGGCAATCAGGGCGTGACGAAGGTTCTGCCTGTTGCTGAAGGTACGTATGATTACCCTAATGATAACCTCTCCGTAATCGTATCCTGGACAGATATCGACACTGTTCCCGGATATGGCGGGCACGCATTTGGTTACCGAGGTACATCCGGTTCCTCACAAATAAACTATGCCGTAATATGGGATGCCCCTATGGTCTTGGACCCAGCCCCGAGCTATACCTTGGTTCCGAACACAACCTCACTCTTTGACATACCACAACTTTCCGCACCAACCCTTCCTTCTGGTCTCCCAGCCCCACTTCCTGCAGTGACGACTGGTTTTGATCTCCCGGCCCTGGCCGCGGTCGATCCGAATGCGCCAGATCCTCTGCCAAATTTGGTAGCTCTCCCGAACCAGATTCCGTTGAACACGACGGCTACCGTAGGAGCACCGACTGACCTCCCGGAGAGTGGTGAGATTACAGACACGGTTGGTTCTATACCGACAGTGACAGACGACTTGATTTCTGGTGTTGCCTCGATGCCAAGCTCGACGTCGTTCGCGACTGGGCTCGGAACGATACTAGGCATGGACAGGGATCAAAACGGGAATATCTATGTGTTGTCAGATGCTGGCGGTTCTTCTTCAGATACCATCACCAAGCTTGACAGTTCAGGTGCTGTTGTGAGCGCGTTTGGTACCAGCGGAGTTGAGTCCATTGGGCTATCGCAAGCCAGGGCTATTGGGTATGCAAATAGCACATTGTGGGTCACCCACGGACAATCCGGTTTGGACGTGAACAACAAACGGCTCATCTTTCAGTACAACGCAACAACTGGCGCTCAAGGAGATGGCTGTACTTTCTCGATCAATGGACCTGGGAACCAGACCCTTGATCCTCTGACTGGCGCAGGTAACCAGTACCTCTGGGGTGTCACGGAGGATGATCGGACCATACGATTGGACGCTACGGATGATTGTGGCGCTGGGCTCTCCCAGTCACAGTCAAGAGATAGGAATCTCAACTATAACGTGCCGACTGCTATGGCGGCTTATGGTGACAGCCTTTGGATACTTTCAACTACAGGAACGATTCACCAAATCGACCCCCAGAACCCGGGTGACATAGAAGCGAACGTCACTGGTACGGCTACGGGCTATACCAGCGGTCTCGGTGGCTTCGTAATTGATTCTAGCGGCGTGTACTACCTTGCAAGCAACAGCGGCGGTACGATTGTCAAGACTCAAGGGAGTTCGTCAATCACCACTTCACCGCGGGGACTCGCGTATGACAGCGTCAATAATCATTTCTACCTACTGGTTAACGGGAGTGGTGGAAACGATCGTATGCTCGTATTAGACAGCTCGGGCGCGGTTGTTTCTGGGAAAGATTCGATCGATACCGGAACCGAGAAGGCCGAAGGCCTTGCCTACCTTAGCGGATCGATCTATATCCAGTATTCGGACAACGAAAACAACGCCAAGATGAAGGCTTATAACATCTCTGGTGCCTCTCTTGGCAACGAGATAAGCGTTACTACTCAGGGTGGCGGTACCGAATATAAGGCTTCCACCTCCGATGGGAGTACGATATTTGGATTCGATGGAGCAGGCTCTCGTGGTGGTACATTCGACACAAGTGGTGATTCTGATGAAAATATCGAGTGTAACAATAACTGCGATACGATCAACTCCGGCGCAGATAGCGCTGCATATCACAGTATTAAATCCTCTTACTACCTCGCCAAGAACAATGATATCGCATTGGTCGCCGCCCTAAACGGCAACCAGACCAGCGAGGCGGGTCAGTACACGAATCTGACCTATAACTCAACTAACTTGAAGATCAGGGGTATGGCTATCGTCGGTAACGTTCTCTACATGGCCGACGATGGGGGTGATCAGATCCTCAAAGCGTCCATTCCAACAGGCGAGACGATAAACCCGACGGCACTGACGAGCGACGGGACGCACCTCTGGGTTGTTACGAACGGAACATCGGGTTCTGACACTCTTCTCAAGCTGAACGCCAGCACGGGAGCAAAAGTGGCCGGCTATTCCCTGTCTCGTAATGACATCGAGGGAATAACCTATATGGGCAACTATCTCTGGGTGCTGGGTGTGCCTGAGAATGGTGGCTGTAAACTCCAGAAGATCGACCCGAGCGACGGTACTAATGTTGGCTCCGCCAAAACCGCCGGTAACTGGTGCGACAATGCTGGCGGACTCAGCAATGATGGTACGCTGCTCATGATCACCTATACGGGTCAAGGCAGGGTCATCAGCTATGACACGAACGGCAACCAGGACACTGAAGCAAATATTCAGGGATGGGATGGTGCTCGGGCATTGGCATACAATGCAACGAACTCACAGTACTGGATGGCTAAAGGTGCCAAGATTGACGCCTTTGCGACTGGTGGCTGTTGCGGCTTGGAACAGGTATCTGGTATGGAGACCTCGGGCTTGTTGGGTAACGGGTCAAATCCGCTTCAGATTAAGGGTATGACTTGGGTAGGCGCCGTTTTGTATATAGCAGATGACGAAACAGACTACTTGTACAAGACAGCTGCCCCAGCAGGCGCAAATGATATCCTCGGTTTGGCAGACGATGGAACCGACCTGTATGTGTTGGTAAATAACACACCGAACGACAGCATAATGAAGGTCAGCACCAGTGGTACGAAAGATACCAGCTGGGGTACGAATGGTGTGGTAAATACAGGAACAAGCGACGCATCTTCGATCACTGTTCATGGTGCCAACTTATGGGTGGCGGGTCTTACGCAGGAAGGGCAGTCACAGTGGAATCTGTATTCGTACAGGATCTCTGATGGAGCTTCTGTTAGTGACTTCAGTGAAAACAATGTCCCATTTGGCAACGCACAGCCCAACGGACTCATGAGCGATGGTACCTCTATATTTATCGGTCATACACAGATGAGTATGAATGGCATGCCAGGTTATGACGAACAAGGCAATTCGTCTGGTACCGAGATTAACCTTTCCGGCACAACCACGGTCCAGGGACTCGCATACAGATCGAGTTCGCCTGAGATCTTAGCAGCGACTTCTAGTAGCATTAAGACCTTTAGTGCTGAGGGTTCTGCCTACGACGAATATTTCCCACAGGTGCTGTCGAATATCAAGGGAATCACCACTATTGGTTATGTGGTCTACATAGGTGATGCCGGCGGTAATACGATTACGAAGGCCTCCATACCTTTGCCGGCGTCAACAATAACCACGGAGCCAAAGGCTTTGACCGAGAATGGAACAGACCTCTTTGTGGTAATCGAGGCGAGCCCTAAGGATTACATCGCTAAGTTGACCACTGCAGGTGCATTGGTCACGGCCTTCGGGACAGGCGGTTCGGTACAAGCCCCGAAAGATGATATATCGGGTATAACCTATCTCAATGATGCTCTCTGGATCCTGACAAGTGCCCCTTCTAGCTGTTCTCCGAGTTGTAATGGTGCAGATGCACGTGTTTACAAGCTAAACAAGGACACCGGAGTAGCGGAGTCTAATTTCGATATCTCCAACTGTAATTATGGTCCGTGCATGGATTTCAACGCCATGACGAACAATGGAACTCAGCTTTTGGTCGGGGCTTCAGAGTACTGCGGACAAAACTGTGGTGAGATGAAAATTATCCAGATTGACCCGAATAACACGAACACGCAAACCGAAACAAATATGAATGGAGCACCGGACAGCATTGACAGCATGACCTTCTTTGGTGTTCCTGTAAACAATAATGTCTTCACATTTACGGGCAATATGTTACGGAAATTCACCTACAGTGGTAACGACCTCGATGCACAAGGGAATATGGCCTTGGTAGGCCAACACAATATCGCTGGGTCGGCGTATATGGGTACAAATATGTACCTTGCAGGGTATGAGTTTGATAACAATGCTAATAAAAATGTTGGCTATGTCGATGCGACGACGTTGGCAGCAAATATTCCTGAACTCACGACGGTTGGTTCGTACGCAGCAAAGCTGGTGTCTGTGATACCTGGTGTCTCTTCCAGCACTCTACCTGCTAGCACTCTACCTGCTAGCACTCTACCTGCTAGTACTGTACCCACTGCTACACCATCTGCTGCCGTAACGGTAACGAGTAGTGCGGTAAACTTCACCATCGAGAAAGCGACTAGCACGACGGTGAGCGTTATTGCTCCGTTGTCGGGCTTCTCGGTGTTTGATTCAGCGATGAGCATTACAGGAACAGTGAACGATCCGTCTGTTGAAACAATTTCAGTAGGTGTAGATCTTCCATTCACCAGCCTATTGTCCGATGGTGCTGAAGATAATTCTGTGTCAGCGGCGAAGTTCACAGCATCTGGTCTGTGGAATCTCGCTTGTAAGGCCAGTACAGGCGGAGTGAAAACCGCTGATGGTGACTGCTCGTGGTACTACGGGAATACCAGTGCAATGAACTATGATACGGGCAACAATTCTGGTGCTCTGTTGTTTAATGACAGCATCAATGTCATCAGCGATGACATCCAATTCAAATTTGACACGTGGTGGGATACGGAGCCCGGTGCTGATTATGACCGCAAGCTAGTTCAAGTGTCCGAAGATAATGGTGGATCCTGGACGAACCTCGCGGGTATCATTGGGCCGTATGATATCGATCCCAACACAGGTAAACCGTGGTCCGTTCCCAGCCCATTGGCTGGGATACAGCAATGGCTGCCAGTCAACCAGGCTGATTCTGCGTTTAGCGGTAACGTTTCCCAGGGTAATAACTGTGCCCCGTATTGTGACCCTATGAACCAGGGGCAGCAGCAGCAGTTTAGCGGCGGTGATCCCAAGTTTAACCAGGTGGTTATTGACCTTTCAGCCTATGTAGGTAAGACGATTAAAATCCGATTCCTCTTTGATACGATGGATGCTTCCGTCAATGCAATGGAGGGGTGGTACGTAGACAATATCGACATCGGCGGCGCGGGCTTTGATGGCGTTACCGCTCCAGTGACTGCAGTTTCAGATGCTGCGGTGAAGGCGACGGGAGTTTACGGAACCTTCTCTACGACGTTCAATTTGGCAGAAGGTATTAACACGATTACGGTCAGTGCCCAAAACCCGTATAACACTACGCTGAATGATTCGGCGCAGATTCAAGGGTTCTTGGACACCACGGCACCGAACATTACAATGTCGGGGATTGCGAGCCCGACGAGCTCTGCTATAGCGACAGTTGCAGGGACCATTGCCGATATTAACTTCAAAGAATTGACGATCCAACATACTAGTACTCTTGGGACAAAGACGATTGTGACAGTGAAGGCGTTACCTGGTGACGGGACATTTACTAAGGTTGCTGGTCTGGTAGAAGGGATAAACACCTTCAAGGCGACGGCCACGGACGGTGCGGGGCTCACAGCTTCGTCTACAGTTTCGGTGGTGTTGGATACCGTTGGGCCAGTTCTTACGGTTAACACCCCAAGTTACCCGATCGGCGCGTCCTCTGCTCGTCAAGGGGAACCCGTAATTTTCAGTGTCGATGCAACTGCCACAGGAGCCGGAGTTGATAAGGTGGAGATATTGTTCCCCACCGCAGGAAATACATTTGCTACCGGAAGATTCCAGCGATCAAGTGATGTTCCTGATGCGATTCTAGATCTATGGGGCGTCAGCGGCGAGTATATTCTCGCCACCAAGATACCGGATGAGGCATCGCCAGGAACATATGGACTGACCATCAAAGCCTACGATACAGCAGGTAATGTGACTACAGGTACGGTGGAAGCTGCTGTAGTGGCCTCGCTTGAGGCATATAACATAAACCTGATGCCTGATTGGAACCTGGTATCGCTGCCGTTGATGCCGACAACTCCTGATATAAACACGATGACGACCGGAGTTAGTGGTATACAATCCATCTGGTACTACGATGCCAGTATGACTTTGGCAGCAGGGCAGACAGCTTCGGATCGATGGTTGTCCTACACTCCTGACCTAACGCCCAATGACGCGACTGACGATGACGTGGATACGTTGACGTCAATGAATACAGGTAAAGGCTACTGGTTCAAGATGGACCCGACTGCCTTCACGCTGTCCTCACCGCTTGGTCCCGGACTACCGCACACTCCACAGGCCATTAAGTTGACTTACAGTGGACAGTTCGTGGAGCCTGGGACTTTGCCGCCTAGTTATAATGTAGTGTCCGGGTGGAATGCGATGGGGTTCCATTCCGAAAACGAGTTGCCAGTGACCACGGCTCTTCAGAGCTTGGAATCTCCGCAACGGATATGGGGTTCTTTGCTCCAATATAACAATCGCATTGTAGTTTCGATTTCGGATGTACCTGGCGAAGGACCAAACTTTGAGATCCTGCTAGGTGCTTTCGAAAGGATCCTGCCGACCGAGAATCTCATTCCTGGATATGGATACTGGATCTTCATGGTGAACGACGGAATCATCACTCCATAACCTGGTATGGGTATTAGATTGCCTTCCTTAAAGCAGCAAGCAGCTTCGGCGCCGAATAGTCGGCGCCGAAGCTGGCATAGCCTCCGATTGTGGGGTCTCCTCACGTTTGTTATCCTTCTGGGGGTGGTTGCGGCTCCGTTTGCGATTAACGCAACTCATGCCCAGAGTGCGCCCCCTCGCCAACCAACCAAAGTATTTGGAACAGTCACATTCGGCGTGGCGCCGGCACCAGCCGGGACAGTGGTAGTTGCTACCATTGGTGAGGTCAATGTAAGGAGTACGAGCACCAATGCATTAGGATTTTACCAATTCAATGTGCCTGCGGATGACTTGGCGACTACTGCCAAGGATGGCGGGGAAGCTGGTGAGATTGTGGTGCTGTATGTAGGAGCGGCTGACGGTTATACCAGTGATGCGAACTCGTTCCAAGTGACTTTCGGGATAGGCAGCACTCCTCCAGCTAAAAACATGACGGTTCCGACCAACCGGGTGTTGACACTTGCTTCTTCTTATTCACCGTTCTCTCCGAAGGTAGGAACGATGGTATCCCTTTCAGGCAACGTGGCCACTAAAGCCGGCACCAGTGTGTCAAGTGCCACCGGGAATGTGACTTGGGGTGATACCGGAACAAGCGTAGGTATTTCCAATAGCTCAGGAGTGCTTTCCCTTACTCACACCTACAGCAGTACTGGGACCAGGTCAATTGGAGTGGTGGCGAGTAAATCAGGGTATGTCCCTGCGAGTGAGAGTCACTCGGTTACTGTGGTCGCGGCGCCTTCAGGAGGTGGTGGCGGCGGCTTTATTCCGTCCTTCTCTCCCACAGCGACACCGGTTCCATCTTCCCCGACATTTGTTATAGCGACGCCTACGCCTACTCCTACTCCTACTGCACTTCCGACTAGCACACCTGAGCCGACTGATACCCCTGTGCCTGCAGCATCTCCCACTCCGACATCATTACCATCTCCTACGCCTACGTCTCCACCTACACCTACGTCCACGCCTACACCTACTCCTACTCCTACCCCTACACCCACACAGATTCCTATTCCAACAGCTCCAGCATTAGAAGTAGGTCAAAATATTGAGATAAGTAATCTTGTCCTGTCTTCAGAGGTACTGAATGCCGGCCACCCAGTAACACTCAAGTTTACTGTTGCCAACATTGGAACAGATCAGAATGCTTACAGTATTGCTATTACCACTAATGGCGAAACAGAATTCACAGCTTCAGGTACATTGGCAGGGCAAGCAAAGCGCACATTGAGCTATTCGCTGTCTAAGATTAAGCCTGGTACATATGTAGTTTGGGTGGGTTCTATGACTGACTCCTTCGTCGTCTTAGGACCAGAATTCGAGTTTTCTGCGTTAAAAGTGTCCCCGAGGGCTGTGGCACCTGGGGATTCTGTGTTTATAAAAGCTAAGGTTCAGAATACCGGAGGATCTCCCGGACGATTCAACGTTGACCTCAACGTAGGAGGATTGGCAGTAAAATCATTCACAGGGATGCTGCCCGCAGGTGCTTCAAAGGTTATTGCGTTCGAGACGCTACAAACCGATCCTGGGACCTACAGCGTTACAATAGGTGGTGAGAGTGACTCCTTCGTCGTATTCTCTCCTATTTTAGATCAGGATATTCCGCAAAACTTCGAAATTAGTGCCGAAGCTGCAGAGGCCACGGACGCTGATGGTAATAATCTCGAAATAACCGAGGGCACTGTGGATTTCACGGAAAATCAAGATGGAGAGATCGAAGTTGTGATACCTGTGGCCCTAGAAACTGGATCTGAGTTGGTGAATTTTGAAGATATTGTGAGTGGCATCACTCTGATAGACAATATTCTTACTACGCCCATTAGGGACTCAGGTGGCAACGTTACTATGGTGATCGTTGCGGAAGTGGAAGTTACTGTGGGTACTGGCACCAGTGCTGTAGCTAGACTGAAAAAAGATACTTTGCGCCTAAATATAGCTGAGCAGGTAGTGGATCTAAGCAACGTTGACCCGTTGGTTGGTCGGGGGACAGTCAGTTTTAGCGCTGGATTAAATAAGCTCCCAGAGGGAGCTAGTGTGGTCATTACGCCTAAAAAGACGATTAGCGCAGAGAGCTACTCCGCATTGCAAATTATTGCGCAGCGCGAAAATACTGGTGTAGTTCAAGTGGCGTTCGCAGTGGTAGTAGAGCGCACCAATCTGGAAAACGGCGTTGATGTGGGGGCCGCTACTATTGAGCTTAGCGTTTCGAGAGAGTGGGTTGAGAAATACGGTGGTATTCCGTCTGTCAAGATAACACGGCAGGCCGATGGCGGTTCCGTTGAGTTTCTTTCTACTGAGTTTATCAGTGAAAATGATGAAGGTATGATGAAATTCAGGGCGATTTCTCCTAATGGTTTCTCTGTCTTCTCTGTGTTGGCAGTGAATACGTTGACTGACGAAATAAAATACAGTGGCCTCACGATAGAGCCTTCTGTTGTAATGCCTGGTGAAGTGGTTCAGGTAGGCTTGACTGCTACCAACCAAGGATCTGGCGTCGGAACCCAATCCATTTTTCTAGAGATTAATGGAGCCAGTGAAGCGGTACAAAGTGTTACCCTTGAGCCTGGTGCGTCAACGACAGTGATATTCTTTACCATTCCTGAGAGAACCGATTCCTATACCGTCGATGTTGCAGGACTAAGCGGATCCTTCGAGGTGGGAGAGAGTCTGGACATTGGCTACTTAAATGTAACAGACTTGGTTATTGTACCGGAGGAAGTAGAGCCAGGCGAATCAGTCACTATTACTGCATCAGCTACTAATGGGGACAGCGAGAGGGGCAAGTTCGACATATCATTGAGCATAAACAACGCTTTGATGGAGATCCAGCCCATACTGCTTGAGGCCGGGGAAACAAAAAAGGTTGCCTTTATTTACATTCCTTCGTCGGCTGGTAGGTATAGCGTTGATGTGCACGGATTATTTGGGAATTTTAGTGCCCAGCGTCCGCCAACACCAGCTGACATTGTGATTTCCGAATTGATACTAAGTCCTAAAGAAGTTCAACCGGGCGAGACAGTAGATGTTACGCTTATCTTTATCAATGATGGTGAACTGAGCGGAACTATCGATGTGGTGATAACGGTTAACGGTGAAGTGGATCAAGAGCATAAATTGGAAATAGATCGGCTCTCAACTAGTTTATTGACCTTCCAGGTGGAAAGATCAGAACCTGGAATGTATGGAGTCGAGGTGGGTGAATTATCCGATTTCTTCAGGGTGGTTGCGAGTGCAGCCACCGACCTAGTCGTTACCTTACAACTTGATAAAAATGAGATAGGTACGGGCGAGACTATTACGGCAACAGTAAACGTGAGCAATCCGAATGCTGCCACCGTCACCGAAATACTGGAGTTGATGGTAGACGGTATAGTGTGGGACTCCAGGGAATTGACCTTGGAGCCTGGCGAAAGTAAGAATGTTAACTTCGAGATTGCGCTTGAGACTGGGGATCACGTCATCTCTGTTCACGGTATATCCCAGACTGTGAGGGTGTCAGCAGAGTCAAATTCGGCGATGATCGTCGTGGCGGTTGTTATCTTCGGAGTCCTAATAACGGCTGCGGGTATATGGCTGCTCCGTCGGCGTTCATAACCTGAGTCTCAGGATGCCTAAGAATGTGCTCAGGCAGAGAGTGGTAATGCGCGCCAGGGACATAGCACATACCCATTGATCTCAAAGGTCTCTCCATTGGATTCTAGGCGTTCCTTTTAATCGGTGCTATATGGCTTGTATTCAACGTAGATGGGCTCTACTTGCTTACAGAGTATCCAATTCGACTATGTGCTGTTTTCGTTCGTTGCTATCGAAATATGCCTCGTTGTCGTGTTTACTTTCAACGAACTATGGACCTAGGGAGATCGTACTTCAGGCCTAGTTGTGAGACGCTTGTGGAAATATCAGGTAGTCGATGACGTGGGAGTGTGTATAAACGTGGGTACACTGTTCCTGATGGCATTATTATTGGGTGTGCAGCGCAATAAGGCGCATTGAAAAAATTGTCGATAATCCCTTGGCTGGCGAAATTGGAGACTCAACCAATGACTGCAAACACCATGAGAGGCTGGACGGCAATGAGTCCCCATAGCCTGGCCTGTGGGCATGCCCACAGGCCAGGCTATGGGGTGAGAGCTCCCGTAGGTTAGGAGTTGCATTAGGTATTAGGCGGAATTGCGGATATATCTTTATCCCCCACAGACAGGTGACTGAAAGAGGAATTGGCTCGATATGAACTGCCCCGCATGTGGTAAAGAGAACTCAGAAGAGATCCAGTTCTGTGAGTGGTCTGGATCACCTCTAGATGTGCCGGTAGTTAATGGTAGTGGAATAGCAACCACCGAACTGCCAATGGTCAGTTTTCCTCAGGCCATAAAGCTAGGGTTTAAACACTACTTCGACTTTAATGGCCGGACAACTAGGGCTGAGTTTTGGTGGTGGGCTTTGCTTATAACTCTATTGGGGTTAATCCCATTTGTGGGTTGGATAGTTAGAATAGCACTCTTGATACCCAGTATTTCTGTGACCACTCGAAGACTTCATGATGTTGGTAAGAGTGGCTGGCAACAACTATGGGGGCTGCTGGCCTTAAGTCCGTTGATTGTCGTCCTGCTTGGTGCAGTGTTTGTTGGTGACACCATAGTCTATACGCTCGCTTCCCTCTTTTTTTATCTTATTATCATTTTTGCAATCAGTATTGGTTTGGCTAGTATGTTTATTCATTGGCTTGCTAAAAAGGGGGAAACTGGCTCAAACAAATACGGCCCAGATCCACGCCAGCCTACCTCACAACAGCCTTATGAGCCTTATGAGCCCTATTAGCACTTTTGCAGTTTATACACCTCTCACAAACCGCCACTGCTCTGTAGCATACCCATGACGGGTTATAATGTGGGGAGGGCTTGATTGGGATGGGAGTGCCATGTGGGATTAGGTGCAACCGCGTGGACCAAGAGAATATATCCACCTCCGACCCTGCAATAAGTAGTTAACGCTGTCGGTTACCTAGAATTATATTACGAAGCAACTATAATTATTTATGTAAACACACTTGAGTGACGGGAAGATAGGTCAGTGGTAGAGCGGGCATCTGTTAACAGATTGGTCGTAGGTGCGATTCCTGCTGAGCCCGCCATTTTTGTAAATGTTTGCTTAACACTGCTGATTGCCATTTCTGCTTTAGTTTTCATTATTCTCCCTTCCAATCCTCTCCAAGAAAGCCTCCTCTATCCATGGAAGACTAGATGTCCAGGTTGATGCGTTTCTATGATGGCCAGAGGCATAAATGACCATGATGAATACAACAGGCAGTGGGAGGAAATTTCGAAGGAATTGCATGAGCTTGTGAACTCACCCACGGATTCATTACAAAAGTATCGCGCCTATGTGCGAGACAATCTGTTCTAGTAGCTGTTTGCGTTGAGTCATTCATTTGGTAGTCTCTCATTCTCTTTTGCCGTAATATCGGAAGTCTTGTAGAATGCCCGAGTGGAATCACTTTTTGCTTCTGTACTACTTACAGCCATTCTGGGCGGCATTGCCTATGCCGCCTGGAAAATGTCTAGCTCGTAGTCTAATAGATGAGTAGGAGTGGAATTCAAAAAAGGTGACATGGTGTGGGTCGTCGATTGCGAGACAGAATACCCGAGCCCGCAGTTAGTCGGTGAATTAGGTACTATAGAGGCATATGTTGGCACTATTAGCGATATTGATGCCTTGTTCTATCTCGTAACCATTAAGGGCAATACCTACTTCCTTGATGAGGATTGGTTAGAGTACGCGTAAGTCATAGTAGGGATGCAAGGACATAAGGGCGCGGGAAAATCTCCGTGGATTTAAGGCGTCTTTACAGAGTGCTGAGATTGGTTTGATCAGTAGGCTAGGGGATTTACCAGTATCCAATTACTTTGAGGTCACGCTTGAGTTGTCGTTAAGTAATAAGCCAGCAGAAGATGCACTCAGGCTCTGGTTCAGCATCTACTAGGCCTCAGCCTCTATGGCGGATAACCAGTCACGGGTTGCTCTTGGGGAGCGCAAGATAACCACCTCGAGATGAGAATGCTCAGGTTCCTCGAAGATAAGGGGCAATGTACGCAGCATACGCCAGTACGTGCGAAGCAGCCACAGGAACAGGGAGTCACGGCTGAGAAATTGGGTAACAAATCGCTCACGGTTCCCGTTCCAGAGTTCCTCATTGCCGAATACCCTTTGTATGGTTCGGCGAAACAGACGCCAGATTAGCACCCTCAATGGGTAGTTGAGCCAGATGATAACAGTTGCATTTGGCCACACCAGGTCACGTACCGCGCTGTAGTTGCCATCCACCACCCATGAATCTCCTTTCAAGGCGATTTGGGTTCGTTGCCGGAAGACTTCCGTTGCGGCTGCCGTCCAGTTGGCCTCCCAATTTAGGGAGTCCAACTCCACATGTGGGACATCCCACAATCGAGAGAGTCGTCGGGCGAGGGTTGTCTTGCCTGATCCTGTTGAACCTACTACAACAATGCGTTGTATCTGCTTCATAAGCTCCCTGACTATATATGGAAATATTTACCAATTTTACAACATTATTGCAAAATTCGCCGCATAGGTGGTTTCCTGAGTGAATGGTGAAGACAGCTTGCTTCGGCTACAATGGATTGGTCTACTGAACCTTGGAGAGGTATTTGCACTGGCTCTGACTTCCAGAGCAAAGGAGATCAAGGAGGAAATCCATGACAACATCTGAACACACCGGCATCATTCCCGTCACCGTCTGGTACGACTACATTTGACCCTGGTGCTACATTGGACTGGCCAGGTTGGACCAGCTAGCACAGGAATATCCACTCGAAATTAACTATAAAAGTTTCTATCTCAGACCTGACATACCTCCGGAGGGCAATGTGAGGCCGCTTAGAGAGGGCGAAAAAGTGGGAGGCTCCCTCACTGGTCATATCGGCGACGTTGCAGATGAGGCGGGACTCACCATGCGGCGCGCACCGCTCACTCCCAACACCCGTATGGCCTTTGAGGCCTCTGAGTTTGCCAAGGACAAGGGCCTCTTCGAGCAATTCCACAGGATCTGCTACAGTGCTTTCTGGGAGGACGGGGTAGACCTGGGGAAACTTTCAGTTCTTCAGCAGCTTGGGGAGCAGGTAGGTCTCAATGCCAGTGAGATGAAGGACATTCTGGACACCGGCCGTTACACCGCCCAGGCCCAGGAGCAGTACGATGAGGCTCTCTCAATCGGAGTCAACGGCATACCATCCTTCATAATCGGCCGGTACTTTTTCTCAGGGGCCCAGCCCTATGAGCTTTTCAAGAAGGTGGCCGAAAACGTACGGAATGAAGAGGTCGTCGGCGAGGGCTGATGGTGGTTTCTTTCTGACGTAGCGTGACATTAAGCCTGAGTATTAACATACTCTTGCACTGCCTCCAGAGCATGGTGTATCGTGTTGGTACACTAAGAAAGGAGGTGATTTATATTTTGTTATCAGATAAACGGACTTCTAGTGAGGTGTCTGTAGCGTAGACGGCACCGGACAGAAGGCGCTCTGGTTTCCGTTTACGGAATACCGGCAGGCACCGAGCCCCGAAGTTCCTGGCTAAGTCCACCAGGACGGTCTTTGACCGAAACGCTTCGGGGTTCTCCATTTGTGGGACTCTTCTCTGTAACTCGGCGACTCTAACCCCGACCTCATGTCAGATCTCACTCCTGGAAGCCTGAAGACCACCAAGAACAGCACTCCTGCCATTGTTCCCGTGGCAAGGAAGTTGAGGATATCCGATATATGCGAAGCGGTCTTTGCTGTGCTGGCCACACTCAACCCCATCAGCCGCAACGCATCTATCATGAAGTCGATGTCGAAGGTAATCAGGGGCCCCGGTAGTACACTGGTGATCCAGTCTAACAGGTCGAATGGGGTGAATGGCATTCTGGTCTACTCGATTGCCATGTACATGATACCCAGCAGTGGAGAGATTAGGAAGACTTTACTCAACACCCCACCGCTGATACTCCTCATCCTATCTTGAAAGCAACATCTGCTAGTCGAAGTTTTTCAGTTCTTGGACAGTTGCGGCATCCAGACGTTGTACCACTGCGATTATCAACTCAACGGTATGGTCAAAGTCCTGACGGCTGATTATCCCGTAATGGCTGTGCAGATAGCGTGTGGGAACAGCGATATTGATGGTTGGAGCACCGCCCCGTGACTTCTGTATCTCAGCCCCGTCTTCGCCATAGCCGTTCAGGACATCGAACTGTATCGGGATTTCTTTCTCCTTGGCCACATCTATAAAGAGGTCACGCAGCTTTAGGTTAGGCAGCATAGAGGCGTCGTGAAGGAAGATGGATGGGCCTTTCCCGACACGCTCCTGAGACTCCTCCTGTGTGGTGCCTGGATAGTCCCCTGCAACACCTGCCTCAAGGTTGATACCAATGTCCGGCTCCACTCGGTAACTGCTGGTATGGGCGCCTCGAAGTCCCACTTCTTCCTGCGTGGTGGCCACTGCATAGGTAGTATTTGGTGGTGGAATGTTCTTCAAACGTCGCATAACCTCTACCATGACTGCAAGGCCAGCGCGATCGTCCCAGGCCTTGGCCATGTAGAGTGAGCCTCCACTGAGAGGTGTGAAATTGCTATCGGGTGCTATTGGGTCTCCAGGACGTATGCTCAAACGTTCCTCGGCATCCTCCAGGCTGCTGGCACCCACATCTATGAACATCTGGTCACGTTTGAAGACCTGGTTGCGTGCTTCTTGCGGCATCACATGTGGGGTCTTGATGCCAGATACGCCTTGTATAGGCCCATTTCTAGTAAGTATGACCCACCGCTGATTTATTAGGGCCTGATCTAGCCATCCCCCGAGTGGTTGGAACCTGACATAGCCATCTGCGGTGACGAATTTGACCATTAGGCCGACCTCGTCCATATGGGCCGCCATCATGATTCGTGGCGGGCCGTCGTCCTTGTCCAGCCTTGCCATGAGCGACCCCATGCCGTCAGTCTCCATGTGGTGGCAAATGGGAGACAGCCATCGCTGCATTACTGTCCTCACTGGGCCTTCAAACCCTGAAGGGCCGTAGGCGTTTGTTAGCTCTTCCAGCAAAGTCTCGATATTGTCCATTACTCACTCCCTGTGGTTGTTAGGCATAAACGAAATATGAGTAGCGTACCACATTTTGGTGGTTATAATGCAGGGGGTGGCTGGCATGATGTGGCCAGCCAAGTTATAATTCTGTGCATACTTTTGTAATATACCGTCGTAGCTCTCAAGTGCGGCCCGGAGAAAATATGAACCCCATATCTTTCGAAAAAATCACGCTGGCAAACGGCCTTGACGTGATTCTTCATCAGGACACCTCGTTACCAATGGTAGCGGTAAACGTCTGGTACCATGTGGGTTCCAAAGACGAGAAGCCAGGTAAGACAGGGTATGCGCACCTCTTTGAACACCTGATGTTTGAGGGTTCCAAGAATCATAACAGTGGCTACTTTGAGCCTCTGCAAGAGGTTGGGGCCAATCTTAATGGTTCCACAACTCCAGACAGGACCAACTACTGGGAAAACCTGCCGTCAAACTACCTGGAACTGGCCCTCTGGCTTGAATCGGACAGGATGGGGTTTCTGCTGGACGCCCTTGACCAGCCGCGTTTCGATGTACAACGTGACGTTGTAAAGAACGAGCGGCGGCAGAGCTATGAGAACCGTCCATACGGCGTGTCGTCAATCCATCTTCAGGAGGCCGTATACCCCCTGCCGCACCCGTATCACTGGCCTACCATAGGGTTCCATGAAGACCTTGACGCTGCAACTGTGGACGATGCCAAAATCTTCTTTCAGAGGTTCTACACACCTTCCAATGCCAGCTTGGCCATTGCGGGCGACTTCCAGCTTGATGAAACCAGGGAGATGGTTGAACGCTACTTTGGAGACCTTGCTCCCGGTCCTGCTCTTCCCCGTGCCGGACGCACCGATTCTTCCCTTCAGGGACAAGTGAGTCTTACACTGCACGACAGAGTGCTTCTTCCTCGCCTGTCACTGGTTTGGCCTACGGTGCCACGTTTTCATCCTGATGAAGCCCCTCTAGCAATACTGTCAACTATATTGGGCGGTGGTAAAAGCTCCCGTATGCACCGTGTCTTGGTGTATGAGCGACGCATTGCACAGAGCGTCTCAGTTGGACACGGGTCATCAGAGATAGCAGGGGATTTTCAGGTGGAGGTGACAGCCGACGCGGGACATACTGCTGAGGAAGTGGAAGAGGCTACCTTAATTGAGATACAGCGGCTTCGTGATAGCCTCCCGCTGCCTGAGGAATTGGCAATGACTAAGAACCGTATTGAATGGCAGCAGGTTCGGCAGATGGCCAACATAGGAGGTTTTGGAGGAAGAGCCAACCGCCTCAATTCATTCAATGTCTTTGCAGGTAACCCCGGGTTGATGAACAGCGACTTTGAGCGGTACATGGCAGTCCAGCCGGAAGACGTGAGCCGTGTGGCGCGCGAATATCTTGGAGGGCGCCAGGTACGGATGGTGGTGCTTCCAGAGCCTACGCGGAGTTTTGCCCCCACCACCGTTGACCGCACCATAGAACCATTGCCAGCAACTCCGCGACCATTTGAGCCTCCTGTCCCGCAGAGACACCGTTTGGCCAATGGCCTTAACTTGATGGTCGTTGAGAAGCGAGGACTTCCCGCGGTGGCATTTGGATTGCTTCTGGGTACTGGCGGAGTGAAAGACCCGGAGGGTCTGCCAGGCTTGGCCGCCTTTGTCATGTCCATGTTGCAGGAAGGGACGTCCAACCGCTCCAGTCAGCAGATTGCCTACCAGTTCGAATTTATGGGTAGTCAGCTTGCGGCAGTGAACGGTAGGGAGCGTACAGTACTGGCTTCCGAAACACTGTCTCGTCATCTTCCAAAAGCTATGGAACTGGTGGCGGACATTGTGCAGAACCCAACATTTCCTGAAGAAGAGATAACCAGGATACGTAATGAGAGACTGACATCTCTGCGCCGTATGCGTGACGACTCAACTGCCCTGGCTGGCCGTGTATCGACTGGTCTCATTTACGGAAGAGAGAGTTCTCATGGTCATCCACTCAGTGGCACAGAGGATGCTGTTGGGGCGTTTATACGGAAAGACCTTGTGGATTTCTTCCTTGGAAACTACAGCCCGGAGAGCACCACGCTTGTCGCGGTGGGAGATGTCTCTCTGGAAGAGATAACCAAGCTGGCAGAAGAACATCTGGGTAACTGGAAGCCTCAAGGCAAACGGTCTGAGGTTGTAGGTGTTGTGGAGGAGGAAACGAATGGCACAGGGCCAGCTGCCACTACCATGTACCTGATGGACAAACCGGGAGCCGCCCAATCGGTGATTCGGTTTGGCCTTGCTGGAGTGCATCGTCAACATCCGGATTACCCTGCACTGCTCTTACTGAATCACTTGTTTGGAGGACAGTTCACGGCCCGTCTGAACCAGAACCTTCGACAGAACAAGGGTTACAGCTACGGCTATCGCTCCTGGATTGAGTGGCACCGTGGGTCGTCCTTGATAATGGCCGGGGGTGGAGTGCAGACGGATGTGACAAAAGAGGCTGTCCAGGAAACTCTGAAAGAATTCCATGAAATTGCGGGAGGTAGGCCAGTAACTGAGGTTGAGTTCGAGGCGGCCAAGGCGGCACTGCTACGCCAGTTCCCGTCATCCTTCGAAAACTCCTGGCAAATAATGGAGGAGTTGGTTCCGTTGGTATCCTTCGATCTTCCAGATGACTATTATCGTGACTTCCCTTCCGAAATTGAGGCTGTGTCTCTGGAAGACGTGAGGCGTGTGGCAGTGGGACACATAGACAATGATCGTCTGATGATGCTGGTGGTTGGGGATATGAATGTGGTTGAACTTGGCCTGCGTGAGATTGGTCTCCCAGTGTCTATGGTAGACCACGAGGGACGGGAGATTTAGTGGCATTTGTGCTTATTTTCTCTTGTTTAAGCACCAATGCCACTACCCTCGGCGTGGGTGATTGGGAAGCTATCCGATGGAGATGAATCTTCCGATAATCCTGGGACTGTTCTCACTGGCTTCCGTGGCTATAGTGGCGTCAGCCGTTTACCTGACTACTGCCGCCGACATCATCGCAGTCAGAATGGGTCTGGGGCGTCTATGGGTGGGATCGTTGCTTCTGGCCGGGGCCACGTCCCTGCCGGAGCTGGCTACTGGTGTAGCTGCGGCCCTGTCGGGGGCCGCTGATCTGGCCGCCGGGAACGTGTTTGGGGCCAACACGCTCAACGTGAGCAAACTGACGGTCATGCTGGCCCTGCTTGGTGGGGCTCAGGTCTTGCAGAAGCTGGCACCTCAGCAAGCATGGTTGGCCTTATCTGCTTTTGCTTTAACAGGTCTGGCTACCCTATTTGCCGCATCGAAAGCCGACATCACATTGCTGGCAGTGAGCATACCTGGGGTGGTGATTCTTACTGCCTATGTGATCGTGTCGAGTGCTGTGCGACGATTCAGCGTAGCCATAGAAGAAGAGCATTCCGACGATGTAGCTCCTTCCCACTCCTTGCGGTGGGCTTGGATAGTGTTCACAGCCTGCGCGGCAGTGATTCTCGTGTCCGGGCCCCTTTTGGCCATCACCGCCGAACGCATTGCCGATCTGACGGGTATTGGTGCAAGCTTCATAGGGGTACTGGCCGTTGCATTCGTGACCTCCCTTCCGGAGCTGACCGCCGTCTTCACTGCACTGCGAATTGGATCTCCAGATCTTGCCGTAGCAACTATATACGGGACCAACGCATTTAACATCGCGGCCTTGGGTGTAGCGGACTTGTTCTATTCTGGCGGCTCTCTCTTTGCAGACGTTGGCATGAGCAGCATCAGCGCAGGGCTGTTTGCCGTCTTGCTCACGGGCCTGGGTACGATTCAGCTTATGAAGTGGGGGAGGCTACGGTTTCCCCTCACCGCCAGCGCTCCGCTGTTCTTCAGCATTTATGTTCTGGGACTATTCGTTGTCTTCAGACTGGCTTCATAGGATTGGGTGACGAGACATTAGGCATAGAGGAGACGACTAGGTAGATAGAGACGTGCCGATGAAGCTTCCAACGCTAAAGGTGACAGCAGCAGCCGTGCCGCCTGCAATGGCCATACGCATGGCTCCCCAAGCAACGCTTCTATCGGTCATCCATGCGAGTGCGCCACCAACAGTAAGCAGTGCGCCTGCGCTTAGTAAGGCGCTTATTGTGATAGCCATGCCGGTGGCCCCAAAGAGGTAAGGGAGAATGGGGACAAGTGCGCCTGCCACAAAGGCGGCAAAGGAACTGATGCTGGCCCCCCAGGGAGAGCCCAACTCCGATGGATTTAGTCCCAACTCTTCCCTTGCCATGGTATCCAGTGCTATCTCAGGGTCTGACATAACCCGATTCGCTATGGTCTCCGCCTCTTCCTTGGAGAGTCCTTTTGCCTGGTATATTAGTGCCAACTCCTCCTCTTCCTCCTCAGGCCACATTTCAATCTCGGCTTTCTCTAGGCTTATCTGGTGCTCATACACGTCCCGCTGGGAGCGCATGGATACGTACTCACCCGCAGCCATTGAGAAGGCTCCAGCTAGCAGTCCCGCAACCCCTGCCAGTAGCACGATGCCAGTATCGCTGGTTCCACCAGCCACACCCATTACCAGGCTGAAGTTGGACACAAGACCATCGTTCACTCCAAGCACCGCAGCCCTTAGGCTGCCGCTGGAGCCGCTAAAATTACCTCTTTCGGCACGTATCGTCTCTGTACTGCCCAGTCCATTTGAAAGGTTTCGGAGCGTACGGCCGTGGTCGCGTTCCTCTTTGGCAAGGTCGTGGGCTTCGGGGTCAAGGGAGTAAGTGCTTATATCCTTGGACTCGCCCCTCAGAAGTAGGGGTATCATTCTGTTTGTTCCGAACCGACGAGCTGCCAATTTGAGAAAACGAATCCGAACGCCGGAGGCGGCTGGGGAAAGGGTGCCGGGATCCATGCCAAGCTTTTCTGCCCACCTGGACGCGTGGCGCATCTCTGCACTGGCCAACTGTTGAAAGATCGCGACTCTTTCGGGATCTTCCTCAGCCTCAGCCATTGCTTCGTACACTGCGGCTGCCTGCAACTCCCCCTTCAAGTACTCTTTATAGGTGGAGTTACGATGTCTGTCGTCCAATTCTCACTTCCTCTTTGCAAGTCACCTATGCCCACCATCGTCTGCGACAATATGTTAATGACATGATGCGTATATGGCAACTGCCATGTATAACGGGGAACCAGATTCAAACCCTTTGACTCATGGAAGGTTGTTAGAACGCAGGAAAGGTTTATAAATGAGAGGCGTGAAGATAGCCTTGACTAAAGCTGGGGGAGAGATTTTGAGAGCAAGAGGGCATATCATCCTCTAGATTAAAATTGTACCAGATGCAATGGCGATCTAGCTGAAAACCAGGATTTGTATGGGCGTTATATGGACTGCGTTCAGTGTGGTCATTGCCTGAACGAGGTTGAAGAGGATGCGATCAAGTATTCTACGTAAGATAAAGTCGAGAAAGGGGCTGAGAAGGTTTCTGTTTCACTGGCTCGTGCCGCGTGAACCACGATTTCCCTGGTAAGGGTATGATGACAAGCTTTTGTTTGAACGCGGCCGGGTTTGATTTATCCCTGTAGTGCCATGGTGCAGGTCTAGCTCTGTGCTGTGTCTGCTAACATCAGTTTGACGAAATCGTGTTTGGTGACTATCCCAATCAGTTGTTTACCTCGCATAACTGGGATTCTGTTTATGTTCCTGCGGATCATCAGGTCTGCGATTTTGGCAATGGGGTCATCTTCATTGATGGTGATTACCGGATGGCTCATGACTTCGCTTACCTTTTTGCTGCTCACGGCTCTGGCAACCTCTTCCAGAGTTTCTGGTTTGACCCAATCACCCATCAGAGTGTACAGGTGGTCTGACATTGGCAAGAACTTGCGGTGAAATCCGAAGTCGGTGTGAGTCAGAATGCCGACTAGCTCTTCCTTGTCATCTAGCACGGGAAGGCAACTGGTGCCACGTTCCAGTATAAGTTGAGCTGCTTCCTCAACAGTTGAGTTTGCCGTGATGGTGATTGCAGGGCTGGACATTATATCGCTTACATTCATTTGCTTGTCTCCATTTTCAATTGGCGAGCCGTGACATCCTTAATCTTAAGCCTCGCTTTACTGTGGCGTGGCTTGTATTCTGTCTCCGTACTCTGCCCAAGGATCCCATTGTACAATATTACATCTTTAACCCTGTCTGTGTCTTCTATTCGTTATTGAGAGGGACGCTGAATATAATATTTGACGATACTTTGGTGCGCCAGTACAATGCCTGCAATAGCCAGATTTTCTAAGAAGTCGTAGTCCTGACAGTGGGTGCCTGGCTTTATAAGAACTGAGGGGTTTAAAAGCATGAGAATCGGTGTAATCTCGGATACTCATACCCCAGGTGCAGCTAAAGAGCCTCCACAGGAGGTGCTTCGCGCCTTTGAGGGAGTTGATCTCATCCTGCATGCAGGAGATATATATATTGCCTCATGTCTGGATTGGCTGGAACAAATTGCGCCTGTGACTGCGGTCGAACTTGGATCACAGGCCCACTTTAGCGGAGATCCCAGGGTTGCTGAAAAACGTGTATTCGACCTGGAGGGCTATACCATAGGTATGGTACACGATTTGATAATACCCGGCATGGGTGGCGAGGTAATGGCTGGATCAATCCCCAGGGAGTTTCCTCCAGACAAAAACCTATCTGAAGCTGTGAAGCATGTATTCGGCTCAGAGGTAGACATTATTGTGTTTGGTCACACTCATTACGCTGTGGTCGAGAAGCATCAGGGAATCCTGCTTGTGAATCCTGGAAGCCCCTCTCTGCCTAGACAGATTCGGCGGCTTGGTCAGGTGGCCATCTTGGAGTTGTTACCGGAGGGACCTGAGGCAAAAATCGTAGAACTTTCAGAATTCAGTTAACCAACTAGGGAAATAGCCTGTATCTATACATAGCATTGGGAATCGTGTGTCAATGGTATTTGGATAGGAGGTAAGAAAAATGGTGCAAACCGAAACGAGAGTAGCAACTACGCCGAGAGCTTTGGAAGGCATCCGAGTCTTGGACTTCACTTGGGTCCGAGCAGGCCCCTGGTGCAATCGCTGGCTGGGAGCGTTGGGTGCAGAGGTGATCAAAGTTGAGTGGCCTCAGAGCCCCAACACCCGCGGCATCGGAGGGCAGCCAGTGCCTGGCTTCGAACCCACGCTCAACACATCGGGCCATTTCAGCGATAACAATGCCAACAAGCTGAGCATAACCCTCAATACTAGGACGGAACAGGGTTTTGACCTTATCAAGCGCCTAGTGGCTGTCTCAGACATTGTAATCGAGAACTTCGCCTCAGGTGTATTGGAAAAATGGGGTCTCGCCTACGAGGAAATGAAAAAACTCCGTCCTGACATTATCTATCTATCAATGTCAGGCTTTGGTCACACCGGGCGCGACAAGGACTATCAGACAATGGGCCCAATTGCTCAGGCTCTGTCCGGTTTGACGTATACTTCAGGACTTCCTGGCCAGCCGCCTGCAGGTTGGGGATGGTCATACATGGACGATACGGGCGGATATTTTGGGGCTATTTATGCTCTCAGCGCCCTGTACCACCGTAACATGACCGGGCAGGGTCAGCATGTCGACCAGTCCCAATGGATAACAGGTGTTCCACTCAACGGAGCCTCGTTCTTGGATATGGAGGTCAACGGACGGTCCACAATACGCGATGGGTTCCCATCAGGTAACCGAGCACACTGGCCCGGCACGCCTCTGGTGAACAACTATCGCGAGCGGACCGTAGCACCCCATAATGCCTACCGCACCAGCCCTGGCGAATACAACGATTGGTGCACCATAGCCTGTTTCTCAGACGATGAATGGCAGAGGCTGGTGGGGGTTATGGGCTCCCCAAGTTGGGCTACTGACCAGAAATTCGCGACTCTCAAAGGTCGTTTGGAGCATCAGGAAGAGCTTGATCTGGGTATAGAAACGTGGACCAAGGCCCTTGGCAAGTATGAGATCATGGAGCTGTGCCAGGCGTCAGGAGTGCCTTCTATGCCTGTTCAGAGTAACGAGGACAGGGTTGAGAACGATCCGCAGCTGCGAGATAGAAAAATGTATAGAGATATGGAGCATCCAGTCCTGGGCACATTCCCATTGCAAAATGCTCCCTTCACTATGTCGGAGACACCTCCATACAACCACCAGACAGGGCCTCTGGTATCCCAGCACAACAAATACGTCTTCGAAGGATTGCTGGGCATTAGCCACGAGGAGCTGGCGGCAGGTTTTGAGGATGGGACATTTTGGCCAAAGGACTTCGACAGGACTCCTTATCCGTACATACAAGAGATGATTGACGACGCGTCTCCCGTGGAGTGGAAAGGCCTCAAGCCAGGGCCAAATCCCGCACCTGCCCCGGTAATACCACCTGGAGGCGGAGCGTTGGATGGGTTGCGTGTTCTGGAGCTTTCCGATGAGAAGGGCCAGTGGGCAGGCAAGCTCATGGGTGACATGGGGGCAGACGTCATCAAGATCGAACCACCGGGAGGCGAGTCGGCCAGAACAATCGGGCCCTTCTACCAGGACATGCCGCACAGGGAGAGAAGTCTGTACTTCTGGCATTACAATACCTCCAAGCGTGGGGTTACCATTGATATAAAGACAGAGGACGGACGTCGTCTGTTCCGTCAGATGGTAGAGAAAGCTGACGTAGTCCTTGAGACATTCAAGCCTGGGTACATGGCCTCTCTTGGACTTGGCTACGAGGATTTGAAAAAGGACAACCCGCGGCTGATTATGTGCTCGTTGACTCCTTTCGGTCAGACTGGGCCATGGAAGGACTACCTGTCCAGCGACCTGTTGCATTTGGCCGCAGGCGGCCTGATGGCGTGCTGCGGTTATTCTGAGGAGGATTTGCCAGGTGCTCCACCAATTGCCCCAACAGGGGGACAGGCGTGGCACACTGGAAGTCACTTCGCATGCATTGCCATAGAGGCGGCTTTGATGTATCGGTCAATGACTGGAAATGGACAGTACATTGATGTATCTGTCCATGAGTCCTGCGCTCTTACCACCGAGATGCATGTGAATACCTGGATATACGCCAAGAATGTGGTTAAGCGTCAGACGGGTCGCCATGCTGCCGCTGTACCCAACCAACCGGCGCAGCACATGTGCGGAGACGGCAAATACATTAACGTGGGAGCTCAGATAGTTACTAGAATAACAGGGGATCAGCTAAAGGTGTTGCGGGGGTGGTACGACGAACTCGGACTGCCAGTTGACCTCATCGACGAGAAGGAACGGGACCCTGAAGTCATCACAGACAATGAGCTATTCATGATGCTGCTCGGTAGCGGTACGCGTGACCAAATCTACCACGGTGGACAGAAGCGGGGTTTCAACATGGGGGCCGTTCGTGCGCCAGACGAGGTTATGGAGGATCCACACCTAGAAGACCGTGGGTTCTGGACCCAGGTCGAACACCCGGAGGTTGGTAAGACCTTCCGTTACCCGGGGCCAGCCGGTATATTTAACGGCTCACCTTGGAAAATCTCACGACGTGCGCCTCTCATAGGAGAGCATAACGAAGAGATTCTGTGCGGAGAGTTGGGCCTGTCCAAGGCTGAGTTGGCAGTTCTGGCCGAAGGAGGCATTGTGTAGCGTGGGCTCACATGCATTGAAGGGAATTCCTGCAATGTGAACAGGTTGCTAGGGTTCGGTCGTTGTAGTGGTGGATGGCAAGAACCTTTGAATTGTTGCTATACCTGTCTGTGATGAGGTTTACTTACATCATAGACAGGTATAGCTATTTTTGGCCTTGTGTCAACTGCAGGTTCCAGGCCTCTGGTGCTGATGAACGTGCACACCACTTTGTGGCGTAGGTTTTCCTAACGATTGTTATGCTGCACGCGTGTGTTGCGCGAGAACCTATTCATACGTGGCGCAGGGGTTGACGGTTTTCCGGAACGGCTTTGTCGAGAGGTTTGCGCCCCACCTTCGGTCTGGAATGTGTAGGTCTGCTTTCCGCCAGGCCAGGGTTGACGTGTGAACATGGAACCTAGGGTTCGTGCTATCTCCCTCCATTTGGAAACGTCATCCTGTGTGATGAACGTAATAGCCTCGCCATGGCGGCCCATACGGCCAGTGCGGCCCACCCTGTGCGTAAACAGTTGCCCTGAATCAGGCAGGTCGTAGTTGATTACTTGTTCAATGCCCTCTACGTCCAGTCCGCGTGCAGCGACGTTTGTAGCTACCAGGATTGGGAACTCACTTGACCTAAATCCCTGCATCACGCGCTCGCGGGCACCTTGGCTCAAATTCCCTTGCAGAGCTGCCGCTGGGTAGCCCAGGTCAATGAGTTGAGTAGCCAGCTTCTTTACGCCGTGCTTGGTCCGCCCGAAAACTAGGATAGAGCCTCCATCCCGCTGGTTCAGCAGGGTACGGAGTGCCCCAAACTTATCGCTCTTGTCTATGTCATAGATCACGTGCTTGATCTCGGGTGGAGCGTTAATCTTTGCATCTATCTGCACAGTCTTAGGATTGTGCAGTTGCTGTCCTGCCGTCTTCACCACCCAATCTGGCATCGTTGCTGAAAACAGAGCCATCTGACGTCTAGGTGGTGCCTTTGAAAGGATCGCCTCTACATCGTGGGCGAATCCTTGGTCAAGCATCTCGTCGGCCTCATCCAGTACGAACATATGTAAGCCACGCATGGACAGGTTTCCCTGACGTAGGTGGTCCAGCGTTCTCCCCGGTGTTCCAATGACCACTTGGGCGTTACCAGCTAAAGCTCTGCGCTCCGGCTCCAGTGATCGGCCGCCATAAAGCAACGTAACTTTGAGCCGCCGCTGTGCGGCCAGCAACTCCGTTACGCTCGCGACCTGGATTGCCAGCTCACGTGTTGGCACTAGGATAAGCGCTTGCACACCGCGAATGGATGGATCGCACCGCTCTACGAGAGGGATGGCGAATGATAGTGTTTTACCTGAACCGGTCCTAGCCTGTCCAATCACGTCCCTGCCAGATAGGAGTACAGGGATCGTCTCTTCCTGGATGGGTGTCGGTGTGGTGATGCCCATGCCGGCTATTGCCCTTCGCGTCGTATCCTGTAGTGTAAGGCTGGGGAAAACGTCTGTAGCGTCGAGCGTATTAGCAATGCTTTCTTCAATCGACTTCTTTGTCTCAGGTATCACTTTGTCAGTGTCCGCAGACTGAGTCCTCTGAAATCGTGAACGGAAGCAGTTCAGGCAATAGCCTGGTCTATCATGGCTGGGTTTGAAGGGCAGTGTTGTATCAATACCACAAATGGCGCAGACTGCCGGGTAGATCTGCCGTTGATCTCCATGGGCAATATTCCTGGTGATTGTTTTAGCGGCAGTCCTGGACGCTCGTCGGTTGAACCAGCAGTCTTGACATCGAGTTGGCTGGTTTGTGAACCCCCTCTGTACGTGGTCTGCTTGTTGGCTAGCAGTAAAAGAGAATTCTTTGCCGCAGTCGCGGCAGATCAACATAAGATCAGATAACAATGTGCGCTGACTCCTTAAAATCGTAATCGCGGAACAGGTCGGTCAGCGTGGTGCAGTGAGGGGACAAACGAGGATGTGAAGAGGAGATCCTTTACAGTGCCCATTCATGACGGTGAACTGCCGAGTATGCAACGTATGACTGAGTATACCATGAAACGTCTAGTCAGGGGAAATGGTGTCGAATTCCCAACACTTTCAGGAGTCGTTGACAGGTTCAGAGTTGGTGCGTATGACGCAGATTTGTCACTATCCCAATGATGGTTCCATGGAAATAGGGCATACTCACGTTAAATGTATCTGCTTAACCACTCCATCCACTAACGTCCCAAATACATGCTCACCCACCGCTTTCATGAGACGTTCTTCGTTCCAAACGTCATCCAAGTCATAGGAATAGCTGTTATATTCGACTGCTGGTTCTGCCTCGAATGCAACCATGTTTTCCTCTAGAGTCAATTCCTTCCTGGTTGTATCAACGCTTATTAAGGTTCCTGATATGCCATCTTTCTTTGCCAACTTGTCCTCCTTCAACTCTGTTATCTCAGCACTAGCATCTCTATCTGCCATACCCCTACTCTATTGTGACAAGTCATATTATATATACATATGGTGTGGCATAAAAATCCAATGGACAACTGCCTGGAGTGGCAGTTCTAGGCTAGGTGATTCAGGCTAGGGTATGCTAGGCATACTCCAGCCAGTCCTCATCAAGGGAATATGTCGTGCCATTAATAGTTACGAGATAGCGATAGGCATTCATATCACTGATACTGCCAATATAGGCCTCTATCGTCCCTAACGCGCCGATTAACTGCGGGCCCATGTATTCGGGCTCGCCATCTACGACCCACACCAAATCACCTTTTTGGAATTCAGGTTCATTCATAATTTCGTGCTTAATCTATGGTAGGCGATGAGGGACTCGAACCCCCGATTTCTTGCGTGTAAATCTTACGCTCTGTTGTTCCCACGTACAAGTCAGTGTATCTCCCTGAAGCTATTTATACCTGAATCGTATGCTCGTGTAAATGACTGTTAATCGGCGTTGTTGTACCTATTGTTGTACTAACCACACAACAACCGCTTCTGTGTTTCTCGCCCTTGGATTTACACTTGTTAGCCAAATGTAAGGCTGCCAAGAGAGAAACAGCTTCCAAGAATGTGTCGTTTTTGCCCACAATGGTAAGTCGCTGTTTCTGGGCATTACGCACGTCACTGCACATAACCCCCTGATTGGGTATAATGGGGGACAGAAGGCTAGGAGTCCCATGGGGGATTAGTACAACGGGGGGCATAGAGATATATCCCACCCATACTTCACAGCAGCCATATAAGCCTTAATAGCATCCTCGCAGGTTCCACGCCCACTCCCTCCACACCCGCCCCTGCACTCAGATTGCATCGGCAACCTGTTGAGGAATCTTGAGTAGGTAGGTAAGTGGTATTGTAACCAAGACAGTCACCAATGTGACTAGGATAGCGATGTCGTAAGTCCCGGTGGAGTCGAATATCCAGCCGTAAAACACAGGTCCTATCACGCCTGAACCCAAGAAGCCGATTTGCAACAGACCTTGGAGAGTACCAAACGCCCTAGCTCCGAATAACTTCATCATGAGGATTGGTCTTAAAGGTACGGTGCCACCGAATCCAATACCAAACGTGAGGGCAAAGACGACTGCGAGCCAGTACTGTTCCGGGCCGACTACGAGTAAGATCAGTAATCCAATAATCTGAAACGCTATGAGCACGCCAATAACCACTCTGGAGTCAAGGATATCCGCCAGGACACCGGAGCCAATGCGCCCGATGCCACTCAGAAAAAACATCAACCCTAAAACGCTCGCTGCCTGAGCGGCGCCATAGTTGAGGTCCTCCATAAGAGGAATAAGATGTACCATTAGGCCGCTGATTCCCACAAACATAAGTGCATATAGCGTCACGACAACCCAGAAAACCTGTGTCCTAACTGCCTGCGCCACCGTATACCCGTCGGTGGCTCCATCTAGAGGATGATCTTGGGCCTCAGTATTAAGTGCAGATACCGCCTCGAGCTTATCGCCGTCCGCAAGGTAGCCATATGGCTCCGGTCTTGCGCGCGCCACCATGGCTAGCGGAATACCCACTATCCACAACCCGACTCCAAGTACGATAGTCGCAATGCGCCAGCCTATCATTCCCTCTAGAACCGCAATGACGACCACGGACGGCCCTCCTAACACGGGGCCAAGCATAGCGATGCCCAAAGCTCTGCCTCGCAACCTCCGAAACCAATTGGCAACGGCGGCTACCCAAGATACCCCGTGGCTGGCTCCGGACATTCCAAACGAGGCGATCAAGAAAGCTATGTAAAAAGTGAATAACGAGTTGATGAATCCCAACATTATCATTCCCGCTCCACCGATTATGACCCCGAGCAGAATGACGACTCGTGGGCCCCAGCGATCAACCAGCACTCCTACTACAGGTGCCAACAACCCAGTTTCAACTGCGCGCAGGGAGAAAGCCCCAGAAGTGAGGGCTCGAGACCAGCCAAACTCTTGAAGTATCGGGAGGAAAAACACGTTGAAGCCAAGGCCGAAGGCCAGAGTCAGGTAAAAATTTAGCCCAATGCTGGCGGCAACGATATACCATCCGTAAAAGATTCTTGTCATTACTTGCACACCGCTTCGGTTCGGATAGTATAGCTCCGCCAGTTTAGTATAAGATACTCTTGGTAGCTTTCGTAAGGGTAACCACGAACACTGGCGGTTGGATCACCATGCCTTAGAGCATTCGCTGTTCGGATGGGTCGGAGATGTGGTTCGATATTACCGATCTACTTAACCAGCAAAGCAAGAGAC